>OLGB01000563.1_pt1 | contig 52105 bp, 49 predicted proteins | sample 1605691 | NCBI WGS metagenome assembly OLGB01 (sample SAMEA3888925, study PRJEB22519) | human gut metagenome | biome: human gut; feature: human-associated habitat; material: faeces | place: Denmark | collected 2010
GCTATACTATTAACAGATACATTGAGTGACTGCCTTTCATCTGCGCCAACAGATGATGTTCGGGCGGTCATTTCTTTTTGTTTATTCATTTTGTTCCTCTCCTTTCAAGCCGCCGAGAATAACGGCGATTAGTTCAATGACATTCAGCAGTTCCTCGTCCACGCTGTTTCCCGCTTCAATCCTTTGCAGTTCCGCAAGGACGGCGGCAAGCTCCTGTTTCAGAGCCTTATACACCCTCGGATTGCCCTGCACCACCACATCCTGATTGAGACATCGGCGGTAGCAGTATTCCTGCTTCGGCAATCCCGATAAGGCGACTGCTTTGTTAATGCGTTCGTTTTCTTCGGGCGATACCCGAAATCCCACCGTGATATTTCTCCAACGGTTTTTGTTGTCTCTGTTCTTAGCTGACATTTTCAAAATCTCCTTTCCCTAAATCGTCTAATCGTTCTGCCATTTCCGTCTGCTTGGACGGAAACAGGTGGGCGTACTGATAAGTGATTTCAATGCTTTCATGTCCTACACGGTCGGCAATCGCCACCGCCGAAAATCCCATATCGATCAGCAAACTTATGTGGCTGTGACGAAGGTCGTGAATGCGGATACGCTTTACGCCTGCGGCTTTCGCCCCTCTGTCCATCTCGTGATGAAGATAGCTTTTCGTTACCGTAAAAATACGGTCTTTCTTTTTTAATCCGTAGAGCATACCGAGATACTCCTGCATTTCTTCACAGAGAAAATGCGGCATTTTAATGGTGCGGTTGCTTTTCTTTGTTTTCGGCGTAGTAATCACATCTTCTCCGTGCAGACGTTGATAGGACTTGTTGATTGTGACCGTTTCCTTGTCAAAATCGAAATCCGCAGGTGTCAGCGCCAGTAGCTCGCCCTCACGGATACCGCACCAGTAGAGCATTTCAAAGGCGTAAAAGGAAACGGGCTTGTCCATCATCTCAAAGGCAAACTTCTTATATTCCTCTTTCGTCCAGAACAGCATTTCCCTGTGTTCCTCGCTTCCCATATTTCCCACCTTTGCGGCTGGATTGGAGCGCAGCTCGTAGTAGCGTACAGCATGGTTAAAGATAGCCGAAAGCTGATTGTGCAGCGTCTTCAGATAAGTCTGTGAGTACGGTTTTTTCCTATCATCACGATAGGCAAGCATTTCATTCTGCCAAGTGATGATCTCCTTTGTGGAAATCTCGCTGATTTTCAGCTTGCCGAAAAAGGGCAGTATCTTCGTGCGGATAATATGCTCCTTCGTCAGCCATGTGTTTTCCTTCAGGCGATTTTTCACATCTCGGATATACAGTTCTGTAAAAGCCTCAAAGCTCATATCAAGGTCAGAGGAATTCTGCAACTGGAACATCCGCTCCCATTCCTGCGCTTCTTTTTTGGTTGCAAAGCCACGCTTGCACTTCTGCTTGCGCTCGCCTTTCCAGTTCACATACCTTGCCATCACATACCAAGTACCGTTGTCCTCGTTTTTGAATACCGGCATTACTCTTTCTCCTTTCCGGCTCCGTAGAGCCTTTCATAAAAATACTGGCGATTGACACGCCCCGCAATCGTAATAAACCCCTTTGCCTTCAGCTCCTCGTTCAGCTTTCTGATGAGCTTATAGGCATAGGGCTTGGATACATTCAGTTCCTGCGCCACATCGTCGGCACGGATAAACCTGTTTTCCATATACATCACCTTCCCTTCTGTTTTTCAATTTCATTTATTTCGTGTCGGAATACTTTCTTGCCGCCTTCCGATTTGCCCGGGCGGATACGCCATTACCGTGACGCACGACGGATATTAAATTAAGCTTATTTGCTTAATACTTTCTCATTATACTAAGCATATTTGCTTTTGTCAAGCGGTTTGGGAGAAGATATTAAACTTTTTTGTTTTGTTTTCTCTTGACTTTCACTAAACATATCTGCTATACTGGTTGTAGAATGAATTGACGACCAGTTCAAGGTTCTGTCAAGCGGGAAAGGGTGGAGATTTTCGCAGAAAATACTACCCGGCGCTTGACAGGTTCTTATACTGGTTGCAGATACATAAGCAAGGAGTGTAAACACTATGGCGATTGGTGAGAGAATCCATTTTTTCAGGCTTCTGCGTGGTATGACGCAAAAATATCTTGGTACGGCTGTCGGTTTTCCCGAAAGGAGCGCCGATGTGCGCTTGGCGCAATATGAAACCGGCTCCCGCAAACCGAAGGCGGATTTAACGGCTGCACTGGCGCAGGTGCTTGATGTTTCCCCGCAGGCTCTTGATGTTCCTGACATTGACAGTCAGATCGGTCTTATGCACACCTTATTTACCCTTGAAGATGTTTATGGGCTGACCATCAGCGAAGCAGACGGAGAAGTTTGCCTGAAGGTCAACAAGGATAAGGGCAAAGAGGCTTACGAGCTGCTGCAAATGCTCCATGCTTGGAAAGAGCAGGCGGACAAGCTATCTTCCGAGGAAATCAGCAGGGAAGAATACGACAACTGGCGTTATTACTATCCGAAATTCGACACCACACAAATCTGGGCGAAAGTCCCTTCGCAGGAGTTAAGCGATACGCTGGCTAAAGTATTCAAGGATAAATTGGATAAAGAGGAGTAATATTATGGTTTCAAAAGAACAAATTGCCCACGAATTAGCAATGGTTTATATGAACAACAAGTATGGCATAAACGTCCGTGGCGATTTTTACCTTAATGATGGAGCCGGAAATGGAACTATTGAAACCGACCATTTTCCTGATGTATCTGAAATCTCATATTCTAGGGTGAGAACTGGCGAAAAAGGATTTTTGGGTATTGAAAAGAAAAAGGAAATCCCCTCTGGGTGCCAAGTAGACCCACTTTTTTCAGAAATGGTAGAAAACTACTACGGTGCATACAATAAATTTCTTGATCTATTATCATCAAAATGACCTCCGCATAAAGCTATAAGAACAACAAAAAGCCCTTAGCCATGAGTTTCATACCCACAGCTAAGGGCTTTCTAATATGGATTTCTTTTGCCACACAACCGCTTGTCAATCATCCTGTAACCCATAAACCACTGGATTACAAGAATAATGGCTCTTGTATGGCTGTTATCAAATTGTTATCAAAAGACTTCTCCGAACGCCGCAAACCCGCATAAACACTGGGCTTTTACGGTGTTCCATTTTATTCCCACTCAATCGTGCCCGGGGGTTTGCTCGTGATGTCGTAGACGACGCGGTTGACGTGGGGGACTTCGGCGATGATGCGCTCGCTGATACGTCGGAGGACCGGGTAGGGGATTTCCGCCCACTCGACCGTCATGGCGTCGGTCGACGTGACCGCGCGCACGCCGATGGCATAGTCATAGGTGCGCAAATCGCCCATCACGCCGACGCTGCGCATGCCCGTAAATACGGTAAAATACTGCCAGATCTGCTCGGCAAGGCCCGCCAGGCGGATTTCCTCCCGCAGGATGGCGTCGCTGCGCCGCAAAATGGAAAGTTTCTCCTCCGTAATGTCGCCCAGCACGCGGATGGCGAGCCCCGGCCCCGGGAAGGGCTGGCGCCAGACCAGCTCGTGCGCAATGCCAAGGTGCTCGCCCAGCGCGCGCACCTCGTCCTTGAACAGCATGCGTAACGGTTCCACCAGGCCGCGAAAATCCACGTCCTTGGGCAGGCCGCCCACATTGTGGTGGCTCTTGATCGTCGCGCCGGTCTCCGTGCCGCTCTCGATCACGTCCGGATAGATCGTGCCCTGCAACAGATAGTCCGCGCCGCCCAGCTTTCTGGCCTCCTCCTCGAACACGCGGATGAACTCCTCGCCGATGATCTTGCGCTTGCGCTCCGGCTCCGTGACGCCGGCAAGCTTTGCGAGGAACCGCTCCCGTGCGTCTACGGCAATGATATTCAGGTTCAGCTTGTCCCGATAAAAACCGATGACCTCCTCCGCCTCGTTCTCACGCAGCAGGCCGTGGTCGACAAAGATGCAGGTCAACCGGTCGCCGATGGCGTTGTGTACAAGCACGGAGGCCACCGACGAGTCGACGCCGCCGGAGAGCGCGCCCAGCACGCGCCCCTCCCCCACCTGGCGCCGCACCTGCTCGATGAGCGACTCGGCCAGCCCGGCGACGCTGTACGTGCAGTCGCAGCCGCAGATGTTTCGCAAAAAGTTACGGAATATGCGCTCGCCCTGCGGCGTGTGCGCCACTTCCGCATGAAACTGAATGCCGTAAAAACGCCGTGCATCATCGGCAAATGCCGCGATGGGACAGTGTTCGGTGGACGCGATGGTATGGAAGCCTTCCGGCAGAGTAAGCACCGCGTCGTTGTGCGTCATCCAGACGTAGTCGCTGTCGATGCCCTGCAGCAGCGGGCTGTCGCCCCAGCGAATTGGCGTCTTGCCGAACTCGCGCACGGGGGCCTCTCCAACGGTGCCGCCAAACTGCGCCGCCATCATCTGCATGCCGTAGCAGATGCCCAGCACGGGCACGCCCAGGGAAAACACGCCGGGGTCACAACGTTTGGCGCCTTCCCAATACGCACTGTCCGGCCCGCCGGACAGGATCACGCCCGAGAGCGCCTCGCCCCGGATGCGTTCGAGCGACGCATTGAACGGGATCAACTCCGAAAACACGCCCGCCTCGCGCACGCGCCGCGCAATGAGCTGGTTATACTGCGCCCCAAAGTCGAGGACGACAATTCGTTCAGGCATCGGCGCCCTCCTCGTCCCGGAATGTGATGCCATTCTCGTCGGCCGACTCGATAATGGCCAGCGATTGCAGGTTCTGACCTTCCTCGCGCAGGCGCTTGCCGCCCGGCTGGAAGCCCTTCTCCACCGCCACGCCGATGCCGACGAGCTCCGCGCCGGCCTGCTCTACGATCTCCACCAGGCCGCGCAGCGCCTCGCCGTTGGCCAGAAAATCGTCCACAATGAGCACCTTGTCGTCCTTGCCGAGCCACTGGCGCGACACAAGCAGCGTGACCTTTTTCTTATACGTGTAGGAGAAGATGTCGCTCTGATACAGGCCGCCCTCGATGTTGTCCGACTTGGCCTTCTTGGCAAACACCATGGGCACGCCCAGTTCTTCTGCACAGATCGTGGCGAGCGGAATGCCGCTGGCCTCGACCGTCAGCACGGCGGTCAATCCCTCCGTGTGAAACCGGCGCTTGAACTCCCGGGCAATTTCCCGCAGCAGCGCAGTGTCCACGCGGTGGTTCAAAAACCCGTCGACCTTGATGATGTTGCCAGGCAACACCTTGCCCTCACGACGAATCCTCTCCTGTAGCAATTTCATGCCAAAACCTTCTCCTCTCACGTTGATACAATTCGGAGTCATTGTATATTATCGCTCAATTGATCGCGAGAATCAAGAGCCGCGCGGGAAAAAGGTATGAATTTGTCGTCGCGCCCCGTCGCATCCCGGCAGTAAGGGGCAAATCAAAGATCCTGTCCTCAGGCGCTCCGCCACAGGGGAACGGGGCGCCTGCCCCGCCGCGCCATCCCCTGCCGCACAAGGGCAAAAAGGTTTGCATAACGGGCAAAAAGGGTGTACAATAATACGATTCAATATCCTGGGGAGGAGTCGCGATATGGACACGGCCTATACCACGTTTGCGCCGCTTTACGACGCCATGATGCATGACGTGGACTACGACCGGTGGGCGGCGCGGTTGGATGCGCTGTTGCGGGCCACGCTCCCCCAGGCCGATGGCGCCGCGATCGCCGACTGCGCCTGCGGCACCGGCGCGCTGTCCATCCGTCTCGCCCGGCTCGGCTACCGCGTGACGGGTATCGACCGCTCCGAGGACATGCTCCGCGTGGCGCAGGAGAAGACGCGCAAGCTCGGCCTGCGCATCCCCTACGTATGCATGGACATGTGTCACCTAGAGCTGCACCATCCGGTGGACGCGGTCAACTGCGGCTGCGACGGTGTGAACTACCTTACCTCGCGCGCCGCACTGCTGGCGTTTTTCGGGGCCGCGCACGCCGCGCTGCGCCCTGGCGGCGTGTTGCTGTTCGACGTATCCACGCGCCACAAGCTCGCCGACGTGTTGGGCGGCAACTGCTTTGGCGAGGATCTGCCGGACTGCACGTACCTCTGGCGCAACGCCTACGACCCGGAGCGCAAGCTGATTGAAATGCAGCTGCACGTGTTCGTGCCGGCACCGGACGGGCGATACACGCGCTTTGACGAGGTACACGTGCAGCGCGCGCACTCCAGGACGGAACTGGAGCACGCGCTTGCGCAGAGCGGTTTCACCGACATACAGGCCTTTGACGGCCTGACGGACGCACCGCCAGGCGAGCGTTCGGAACGGATACAATATATTTGCAGAAAACAGGACGGTTGAGCGAACCTTTGCCGCTCTGCCCCACCCGGAAAGGAAGGATTCCAGATGGACAGCATACTGCACGCGCTGTGCGCCAACGGGCGCGTCCGCGCCGCCGCCATCAGCGCACGCGACATGGTGACGCAGGCACAGGCGCTGCACGGCCTCTCCCGCGTGGCAACGGCCGCGCTCGGCCGCCAGCTGATGATGACGGCCATGATGGCGTCCCAACTCAAAAACGATGGGGACCGCGTGTCCACGATTATCCGCGGCGACGGCCCGGCGGGCAGCATGGTCTGTACCGGCGCGCCCGGCCCGGTGGTCAAGGGCTATGTCGCAAACCCCGAAACGGAGCTGCCGCCCACGTCGGAAGGCAAGCTCGACGTCGGCGGCTATGTCGGCCACACCGGAAGGCTGACCGTCGTGCGCGACCTGCCGGTCGGCGAGCCATACGTCGGGGTCTGCAATCTCGTTTCCGGAGAAATTGCAGTGGACTTTGCACAATACTTCACCGTGAGCGAGCAGCAGCCCTCCCTCGTCTACCTCGGCGTACGCATGGACGCGGGAACCGGGCACGTCCGCGCTGCGGCGGGCGTGTTGCTGCAGCCCCTGCCCGACTGCCCGGACGAAGTCATTGACGCGCTGCAGGCGCGCGCAGACGAGATCACCACCCTGGCGCGGCGGCTGGACGGCGGGGAGGATCTGGAGATGGCGTTTCAAGCGCTGCTCGGCGGGATCGATGTTTCGATCACGGAACGGTTTACGCCCGTGCTGCGCTGCGACTGCACGCGCGAGCGCATCGAGCGGGCGCTGCTCTCCGTCGGCGCCGACGAGCTGCGCGACATGATCGAGCAGGACGGCGGCGCAGAGGTCAAGTGCCATTTCTGTCATGCGGCATACCGGTTTTCAGCCGCAGAACTGACCGAACTGCTCCGGCAGGCACAAGCGGAGGAACATGGACAAGACGCAACCTGAAAACAAAAAGGCAAAGATCCTCCCGTTCCGCCAGGACGTGGACTTCTTCCTCAAGCGCGGCGCCAAGGAACGCGACCGGAACGACCTGCTCGCGGCCGTCCAGCGATACCGCCAGGCGTATCACAGCGACCCGGCAGACCTGGACTCCTGCCTTGCGCTTTCAGAAGTGCTGAGTCAAATGCAGCGATACGAGGAGAGCAACCGCCTGCTGCTCGTCGACATGTCGATGAACGACCCGGACCCGGAAAGCTATTTCGGCCTGGCCTGCAACTACTACGGCATGCACGAGTACGCCTACGCCAAGGAGAGCCTGGAAACGTACCTGGAGTTGGATCCGGAAGGGTTTTATGCGTATGACGCGATGGATTTTCTGGATCTGCTGGAGGACCCGAACGAGCTGATGGAGACCGTAGGCGTGGCGCAGGACGAGTCGCTGGAGACGCTGACGGTCTGCCAGAGGGCGCGCCACGCCACCGAACGCGGCGATCTGGCCCAGGCCGCCGCGCTGCTGGAGGCGCATCTGGCCCGGGTGCCCACGGCGCTGCGCGCCAAAAACCAGCTCGCGGTCGTATGTTATTGCATGGGCGACAAGGCACGCGCACTGGCGCTTTCGGGCGAGGTGCTGTCCGCCGACCCGAACGACATTCAGGCGCGCTGCAACCAGGCCCTCTTCCTCTGCATGGGGGAAGACGCGCAGAGCACGCAAGTACAGGAGGCGCTGGACGCGCTGCAGCTGCTCCGGCCGGAAGAACCTGACGAGCTGGCCAGCATCTCGCTGCTGCAGCTCGAGTTTGGCCGATATGCGGCCGCGCAGGAAACCCTCCAGCGGCTCTGGCAGTATATGCCCTATGACGAAAACGTCATCCACCGCATGGGATACTGCCGCTATCTGCAGGGCGATGTGGAGGGCGCACAGAGCTGCTACCGCCGCCTGCTGCGCATCGACCCGGACGACACCGTGGCCCACTACTATCTGAACGCCTGCCGCAAGTACGACGCAAAGGCGCATGCGCGCCACTGGCAGCTGCCATACCGCGTGCCGCTCGGCGAGACGTTCCGGCGCTTCCAGCAGATCAACGCGCTGCTGGACGAACCGCAGGCGGAAATCGTCCGCCGTTGGCGCGAGGACCGCGCCACGCGCAATCTGCTGCTTTGGGCGCTGACCATGCAGGACCAACGGTCTAAATCCGCTATCTTGCATCTGGTCGCGGGCATGCAGGACGCGGAGGCAGAGCGCGCGCTGCGCGACTTTCTGCTGCGTACCGACCAGCCCGACGGCGCCAAGCGCGAAGCGCTCGCCCTGCTCACCCGCATGCAGGCGCGGGAGCCGTTTATGGCCTATCTGGACGGCCAGTGGGTGCAGGGCCGCGTGAGCGCGCTGGAGCTGCCCAAACAGCTGCCCGCCGCTTACGAGGGCGTCCTGCAACTGCTGGCGGCGCACCTGTTGCCGGACTGCACGGAGGAAGTGCTCCTCGCCACGGCCGGCATCATCCGCCGCTATCTGGCCGCTGTGGACGGGCACTACCCGCGCATCTCCGCCAACCAGCAGCACTCGTTTGCCGCGGCGCTCGAGCTGCTGGGCCGCCAGCAGGCGGGCGAGCAACCGGACGAGGAGGCAATCGCCCGCAAATACCGCGTGTCGCTGCTCAGGCTGCACAACGCGGTGCAGAAATTTGCCCCCTACCGGGAGGAACCGTAATGCGCTTTCTCGCCACCTGCAAACTGGGGCTGGAGTCCACCGTCGCCCGCCAGCTGCGGCAGCTGGGCATCGACGTGGAACGCACCGAGGACGCCCGCGTCAGTTTTTTGGGCGGGTATGCCGAAATGGCGCGCGCGCTGCTCTGGCTGCGCACGGCGGAACGGCTGTTGCTCGAAGTCGGCAACTTTCGCGCCACGAGCTTTACCGAACTGTTCGACGGCGTACGGGCGTTGGACTGGAAGCCGTACCTCAGCCGGGACGCGCGCATCCACGTCAACGGAAAGTCGGCCAAGAGCGGCCTGTTTTCCGTTTCCGACTGCCAGAGCATCGTCAAAAAGGCCATCGTCGAAAACCTGAAGGCGGCCTATCACGCCACGACCATCCCGGAGACGGGCGCGGAAGTCATCGTCGAAGTCGGCATGCTGCGCGACGTGGCGACGCTCGCGCTCGACTGCTGCGGCGCAGGGCTGGCGCGAAGGGGCTACCGCACCTATAACGTGGCCGCCCCGCTGTCTGAGACGCTCGGCGCCGCCATCGTCGACCTGTCGCGCTACCGGGCGGAACAACCGCTCATCGACCCGATGTGCGGCTCCGGCACCATGCCCATCGAAGCGGCCATGCTCGCTGAAAACCGCGCGCCGGGGCTGCTCCGCGCCTTTGCCGCGGAGCAATGGCCGTTCGTCCCGCCGTCCGTCTGGACACAGGCGCGCGAAGAGGCGCGCGACGGCATCCGTCCCGCCAGGCTCGAGATTCTCGGCTGCGACATCGACCCGCGCTGCATCGAGTTGTGCAAGCGTCACGCAAAGAAGGCCGGCGTGAAAGTCGACTGGGTGGTGCGCCCGCTTGCCGAGCTGGCCGACGCCCGCACGGGCGGGGTACTCGTGTGCAACCCGCCCTATGGCGAGCGCCTGCTCGACCCCCGCGCGGCGGAGGGCCTGTACCGGCAGATGCGCGAACGGTTCGACCGCCTGGACGGCTGGTCCGTCCACATCATCACCGGGTACCGGGATTTTGAGCGCGTATACGGCAGGCGGGCGGACAAGCGCCGCAAGCTCAGCAACGGCGGCATGCCCTGCTGCCTGTACCAGTATTTTAAGGGGCAGGCGCAGCCATCCCGCTGCGCCGCCGTTTCCAAAGACGCCCGTCACCGGGCAAAACGCACAGGAAAGGAACGCACAACATGAAGTATGTCGTCTTTTTGGGCGACGGCATGGCCGACGTGCCGGTGCCGGAGCTGGGCGGAAAGACCCCACTCGACGCAGCCTGTCACCCAACGATGGACCTGCTTGCGCAAAACGGCACGTTCGGCATGGTACGCACCGTGCCGGAGGGCATGAAGCCGGGCAGCGACACGGCCAACCTCGCCGTGTTCGGCTACGATCCGCGCCGCTACTATTCCGGGCGCTCCCCGCTCGAGGCCGCGAGCATCGGCATCGAGCTTGCGCCGGAGGACGTCACCTACCGGTGTAACCTGGTCACGCTGTCGGAGGCCGCGTCGATCGACGATGCAACGATGGTGGACTACAGCGCGGGCGAAATCTCCTCAGAGGAGGCGCGCCAGCTCGTGGACGCGATCAACGACAAATTTGCCACCGCCACCGCGCGCCTGTATCCGGGCGTATCGTACCGGCAGTGCTTCGTGCTGCGCAACGCGGAAACGGGCGCGCAGCTCACCCCGCCGCACGACATCTCGCGGCAGAGCGTCCACGGTCGCCTGCCGGAGGGGCAAAACGCCGCGCTGCTGCGCGAGATGATGGAATACGCCTACGCCACGCTCGGCCAGCACCCGGTCAACGTGGCGCGCGTGCAGGCGGGCAAGCACCCCGCCAACGCCATCTGGTTCTGGGGCGAGGGACGGCGCCCTGCCCTACGGCCGTTTTTCGACATGCGTGGCCTGCACGGCGGGGTCATCTCCGCGGTCGACCTCATCCAGGGCATCGGCAAGTGCGCCGGCATGCGCGTCATCCCCGTGGAAGGCGCCACCGGCAACTATCACACCAACTTTGCGGGCAAGGGCCGCGCGGCCATCGACGCGCTGGGCGGGGACTGCGACTTCGTCTACATCCATGTGGAAGCGCCGGACGAGTGCGGCCACCAGTGCCAGATCCCGGAAAAGGTCTATGCCATCGAGCAGATTGACGGCCAGATCGTCCGCCCGGTCCTGGACTACCTCGACCAGAGCGGCGAGGACTACGCCGTACTGCTGCTGCCGGATCACCCGACGCCCGTGCACCTGATGACGCACACGGGCGACCCCGTCCCCTTCGTCCTCTACCGGCGCGGCGACCGGGCAGGGCGCGCGCACGTGCGCTATACCGAGGCGGACGCGGCCCAAACCGGTCTGTTCGAGCCGGAAGGCTTCCGCCTGCTCGACCGGATGATCGCGCAATAGCGCCTCCGCCGCGCGCGAGCGGCGGAAACGGCCGCAACGCCCGGATATATTTGACAAACCTGTATTTTTTCAGTAGAATCAATCTGACTACCGTGGTGTAGTATATAGTAAATTGTAATGGAGAAGGCTATGAAGCAGTATCGAGTTGCCGTTGTGGGCGCAACGGGTATGGTCGGCAGAAAGTTTCTGCAGGTGTTGGAAGAGCGCAAGCTCCCGGTTTCCGAGTATTTTCTCTTTGCCTCCAAGCGCAGCGCCGGGACACAGGTCACGTTCATGGGCAAGCCGTATACCGTCCGCGAGCTGACCGACACCGCGTTTGAAGACCTGCACGTGGACATTGCGCTGTTCTCCGCGGGTGCTGGCACCTCCAAGCACTTTGCCCCCATCGTGGCGGCTTCCGGCGCGGTGGTGATCGACAATTCGAGCTGCTGGCGCATGGATCCCGACGTGCCGCTGGTCGTGCCGGAAGTCAACCCGGACGCCATTCCCGGCTACCGCAAAAAGGGCATCATCGCCAACCCGAACTGCTCCACCATCCAGGCCATGGTGCCGCTCAAGCCCCTGCACGACGCATACGGGCTCAAGCGCGTGATCTACTCTACCTACCAGGCCGTGTCCGGCGCCGGACAGCAGGGCTATCTCGACCTGCAGAACGGGCTCAAGGGCGAAGCGCCGCAGAAATTCCCGCACCCGATCGCGGGCAACTGCCTGCCGCACATCGACGTGTTCCTCGACAACGGGTACACCAAGGAGGAACAGAAGATGATCGACGAGACGCGCAAGATCCTCTCCCTGCCGGAGCTGGCCGTCACTGCCACAACCGTGCGCGTGCCGGTCTTCCACGGCCATAGCGAGAGCATCAACGTCGAGTTTGAACGGCCATTCGACCTTGCCGAGCTGCGCGCGCTGCTCGAAAAGGCGCCGGGGCTGGTCGTCATGGACGACGTGGCCAACAACGTGTACCCCATGGCCATCACCGCTGAGGACACCGACCCGGTCTACGTGGGCCGCATCCGCCGCGACTTCTCCATCGAAAACGGCATCAACTTCTGGTGCGTTGCCGACAACATCCGCAAGGGCGCCGCGACCAACGCCGTGCAGATTGCGGAAGAACTGATCCGTCAATGGGAGGCGTAATTCATGTCCGTATTTCAGGGGTCCGCCGTGGCGATCATCACGCCGTTTCACAACGGCGCGGTGGATTTCACGGCCTTTACCCGGCTGATTGAGCTGCAAATTGCCAGCGGGACCGACGCGATCGTCGTCTGCGGGACGACGGGCGAGGCATCCACGATGTCCGTGGATGAAAAACTCTCCGTCATCCAGTTCGTCGTAGAGCGCGTCGGCGGGCGCGTGCCGGTCATCGCCGGCACGGGCGGCAACTGCACCTCCACCGTGATCGAAAACAGCCGCTCCGCGGAGGCCATCGGCGTGGACGCGCTGCTCGTGGTCACGCCCTACTACAACAAGACCACGCAGGCCGGCCTCATCGCACACTTTATGGCGGTCGCCGACAGCGTGGATCTGCCCATCATCACCTACAACGTCCCCTCGCGCACAGGCGTCAACATCCAGCCCGCCACGATGGCGGAGCTGCTCAAGCACGAGAACATCGTCGGCACCAAGGAGGCGAGCGGCAACATCGAACAGATCGTCAACCTCGCCGCGCTCTGCCCCGACTGCGACATCTACGCCGGCAACGACGACCATGTGCTGCCCGTGCTCAGCATTGGCGGTAAGGGCGTGATCTCCACGATCGCCAACGTCATGCCGGACGCGATGCACAGCCTGTGCGAATCGTTCTTCAAGGGCGACCTCGCGGCCGCGCGGGAGATGCAGATCCAGATGATCCCGCTCTGGCGCGCCGCCTTCTGCGAGGTCAACCCCATTCCCGTCAAGGCCATGATGGGCATGATGAAGCTGTGCGAGCCGGAAGTGCGGCTCCCGCTCGTCCCCCCGTCGGAAGCGAGCCTGCGCCTGATCGAAGACACGCTTCGCGCCTATGAACTGATCTGACCCCCGAAAGGAGCATCCATGATCCGCATCCTGATCAATGGCATCTGTGGCCAGATGGGGCGGGCAATTTCAGAGGCCGCTGCCAACCAGAGCGGCCTCTATTCCGTTGTGGCGGGCGTCGACCGCGCCGCAGCGGGCAACAGCCCCGTCCCGGTATACGCCTCCTGCGACGACGTGCAGGAGCCGTTTGACGTGCTGGTGGACTTTTCCGTCCCCGCCGCGCTGCCGGACACGCTGCGCCTGGCCCAAAAACGCCGCGTGCCGATCATCGTCGGCACCACCGGCCTCACGGAGCGGCACCTGCGCCTGCTCGAAGGCGCCGCCAAGCAAGTACCGGTCTTTCAGACCGGGAACATGTCCCTCGGCGTGAACCTGCAAATGGAGCTCATCCGCCACGCAAAAGCCACGCTCGGCAGCGGGTTTGACGTGGAGATCATCGAGCGGCACCACCGCCGGAAGGTCGACGCGCCCAGCGGCACCGCGCTGATGCTCGCGCGCTGTATCCAGGCGGAATCCACCGGCGAGAGCGAGCTCGTCTTTGGCCGGCACGAGACGAACAAGCGCCGTGCCGACGGGGAGATCGGCCTCCACTCGGTCCGCGGCGGCACCATCGTGGGGGAACACGAAGTGCTGTTTCTCGGGCGCGACGAGGTGGTGGAGATCAACCACCGGGCCTATTCCAAACAGGTGTTCGCCGTCGGCGCGCTGCGGGCGGCCAGCTTCCTGCTCGGCAAGCAAAACGGCCTGTACAACATGCAGGACATCGTGAACGAGAGCAACGTGGCCTCGCACGTCTCCGCCATCGAAGGGCAGGCGATCCTGCACATCTCCGGCCTGCCCGCAGACGGCAAGCTCGTGCGGCGCATCCTGGCGCGCATCGCCGAACAGGGCGTGTTCGTGGACATGATCTCGATGGCGCTGCCCGGCGGCACGGACGCCAGCCTGGGCTTTACCGTGCCGCAAAAGCAGCTGGGCGAAGCGGTGAACACGCTGATCCCGCTCCGCGCCGAATACGGATTTGAGCTGTTTGCCGAGGGCGACGTGACCAAGCTCGTGATCGAAGGGCCGGGCATGGCGCGGCGTTCCGGCGTGGCGGCCGACCTGCTCGGCATTCTCGAAGACGCGGACATCCGCATCCGCCTGATCACCACGAGCGAAACCAAGATCGAGCTATGCGTGAGTGCGGCACAGGCCGCACGCGCCGCAGCGGAGATCCAGCAACAGTTTTTGAAGCAGTATTGAACCGCCGGCAGCGCCGGCACGACAGCGGAGCGGCCAGTTTGGCCGCTCCGCTGTTTCTGTTTGCCCCCCATGCTTGCCGCACCCCCCGGCCAGTCCCAGGCCCTTACACTGCCGGCACCCAGACGGCCGCCCCCGCATCTTCCAGCGTAGCGACCGCGCGCACCCCGTCCTCCTCCAGCGACGCCGCAATGGCGTCCGCCAGATACGGAATGGCCGCAAGCGCCTGATCCAGCGAGTTGCAGTTGTGCCCCACCTCCACGAGCAGGCAGTGGCTGGAGATGTGCTGGTTGTACCGCCCCGTCTTGACGCGGATGGGGCGAGCCAGGCGGCTGTCAATCGCAGTCAGCCGGTTCGTAATGGCCTCCGCAAGGGCGTAATTGCTTTCAAAATCCGGCATTTCGTCAAAACCCGTGCCGGTGGCACCTTCTCCCGTGCCGACCACGAACATCATGCGCGCGACCTCCGTGCCATCCAGCTCCAGATAGTCGGTGATGGGCGTATCGCTGTTGCCATAGGCGTCGCGGTGCACATCGATAAATACCTCGAGCGACGGATACTTCTGCTGATAGTCGCGCATCGTCTCTTCCGAGCGGCTGTATGCGGTCGCCAGCTTGGGCGGTTCGTGGTCCGTCGTGTCGTGCAGCACGGAAAATCCCCGCTCCCGCAGCAGCTCCGCCAGCCGCTCGCCGACGGCCACGATGTTCTTGTCATTCTCATCCGTGCGCCAGCTGCCCGTGGACACATAGGTATACGTCTCCGTCTGCCCGTACGCCTCGGTGGTATGCGTATGATAGATGAGGATGGTGGGCGCGGCGTCCGCCGGCTGCTGCACCTGCAGCACCGGCACGTCCGGCGTGTCCACGACGGACAGGCGCAGCGGCTGCTGACTGTCCGCTTCCGAGGCAGGCGCCTGCAGCGCATCCGCCGGCAGTTGCGCGAGCACCGGCATGCCCATCGCCACGAGGCCGATATCCGCCCGCCCATAGGAGAGCAGCAGCAGCAGCGACAAGCACGCAAACGAAAACAGCGGCAACGCTACGCGCAGGCGGCCCGCCTCCGACCTCCGCCCTCGTATCCGCGCGTGCCTCACCCGCGCTCCCGCATGGCTGTGTTCCCGAACCCGCATCCGCATGTCCCCTCCCATACAGGGTATGCGCCGCTCAGTCGAGCAATGCCTGGATCTCTGTAAAATAGGCGCGGTGCAGCATGCGGTTGATGCCGTCGGCCAGCATCTCCGCCGCATCGTCGATGATGAGGTCGATCTCCTTTGGCGTGACGATCAGTGGGCCGAAGTGTTCCTGCACCACCTCGCTCACGAGCGATCGCAGCGCGCCGCCGCCATCCGGAATGCCGGTGCGCTCGGCAATCAGGCCGACCGTATCGGCCGCGATCGTAGCGGCATACACGACCATCGGGATGCCAATGGCGATCACCGGCACGCCCAGCGTCTCCCGGGACAGCGCGTCGCGCAGGTTGCCGATGCCGGAACCAGGGCTGATGCCGCTGTCGCTCAACTGTACGGTACGGTTGACCCGGTCCGTACTGCGCGCCGCCAGCGCGTCGATACAGATCACGGCGGCGGGGCGCGCGTGCTCTACAAGCCCCTTGACAATTTCCACCGTTTCCATGCCGGTCGTCCCCAGCACGCCGGGCGCCATGGCCGAGACGGCCCGCAGGCCGCTCGGCGCCAGTTCCGGCGCGTCGGTACGGATGTGCCGCGTCACATAGATACGGTCCGCCGTCTCCGGCCCCAGCGCATCCGGCGTCACAAACCGGTTTCCAAGGCCGATCACCATCACGTCGCCATCGGGCGGCAGCTCCGCCAAAAGCCCCTCGAGCTCCGCCGCAATCCGGCGGGACACGGCGGCAAACACGCGCGGGTCGCGCGCGGGGATGTCGTCCGCATCGATCGTCACATAGCGGCCGCGCGGCTTGCCCAGCCGCTGTGCGGCCGCCTCCGTACAGATGGTGATGCGCTCGACGCTGAGCCCGTCCCGCCGCTCGGTCACCTGTTCAATACCCTCCAGCGAGCTGCCGGCCAGGTCGCGCGCTTCGCGCGCCAGATCGGTCCTGCAATGTTGCATAGCTCCTCCCAAAACGAAACAGACTGCGGCCGCGCCGCAGGCAGGAAAAAGGGCCGCAGCGCGCGGCTGTGGCCCTTAGTGTTCCCGTCCCGTCAAAGCATGATACAGATGAGCCCGTTGCAGCCCTCGTTCACAATGCGCTGCAGCGTGTTCTGAATGCGCTGCTGTACCGCAGGCGGCATGTTGCCCTTGCCGGTCATGCCGTCGCGCACCAGGTCGTAGAGCGACTTGCCAAAGATGTTCGTCTGCCAGATGGCCGCAGGATCCTCTTCAAACGCCGACAGCAGGTATTGCACGAGCGCCTCGGACTGCTGCTCCGTCCCCACGATGGGGCTGACCTCGCTCTCGATGTCCACGCGGATCACATGCAACCCGGACGCCCTGGCCCGCAGCTTGACGCCGAACCGGTTCCCCTGCCGCACGATCTCCGGTTCGTCCAGCTCCATTTCGTCCACGGCCGGCGGCACCACGCCATAGCCCGTGCGCCGCGCCTCCTCGAGCGCGCCGGAAATGCGGTCGAACTCGGCTTTGGCCTCCACAAACTCCTTCATGGCGGAGATGAGCTCAAAGTCATCCCGGATATTGCACCCGCACTCCTCGCCGAGGATGGCATAAAACAGCCCCTCCTCCGGCTGCAGCACGATGGTCGCCACGCCCTCGCCCAGCGCCACTCGCTCCACCCGCGCGGGCAGGAACTGTTCCACATGCGCCAGCTCCTCCGTGAGATACCGGTAGTCCCGCACGCGATTGAGCTGCGGCAGCGCGGCATAGATCGGCAGCAGGACGCGCTGCATGAGCCAGTGGTCGCGCGGCAGGGCGCGCATGAACGCCGGGATGTTCACCTCGATCATGCGCAGCGGGAACTCGAGCAAAATCTCCTCGATGAGCTGCGCCGCCTGGGAAGCGGTCATCTGCATGGCGTTGAGGCAGATCGCGCACACGCCGTACTGTTCAGACAGCGACTCGCGCAGTGCCTGCGCCGCATCGCCCTCCGGGTCGATGCTGTTCACGATGACCACAAACGGCTTGCCGGTCTGCTGCATCTCGCGGATGACCCGCGCTTCGGCCTCCACATAGCTCTCGCGCGGCAGCTCCGTAATGCTGCCGTCCGTGGTCATGACGATGCCGATCGTCGAATGCTCCGCAATCACCTTGTGGGTGCCCAGCTCCGCGGCCTCCTCAAACGGGATGTCGTAGTCGAACCACGGCGTGCGCACCATGCGCGGCGCATCGTCCTCCATATGGCCGATGGCGCCGGGCACCAGATACCCCACGCAGTCCACCAGGCGCACGTTGCAAAACTGGTGATCGGCAAATTCCACGCGCACGGCCTCGTTGGGCACAAACCGCGGCTGTGTCGTCATGATGGAGCGGCCCGCGCCGCTCTGCGGGAGCTCATCGATCACGCGGGCTTTGACGTGCTCGTTCTCGATGTTCGGCAGGACGAGCAAGTCCAAAAAGCGCTTGATAAACGTAGATTTTCCCGTGCGTACGGGACCGACGACACCGATGTAGATGTCGCCCTGTGTTCTTTTGGCGATGTCTCGATAGAGCTCTGTTCTGTCCATGACGCGCCTCTCCCTCCTGCTTGTATCGGTCGTTACCAATATATGTGAGAGGCGCGCAAATAGAAGAAAGATTAGTTGACGATTTGCTTTTCCTCGCCGTGCAGTAGCCGGCGGATATTGTCCAGATGCCTGAGATACACGAGCACCGTCAGCACGAACGCCAGCGCCATCAAGGCCACGTCCGTGCGTCGCAGCAGCACCGTAGTCAGCAAAAACACGACCATGCCGCTCAGCGAGCCCAGCGAGACCTTTTTGCTCGCCGCCAGCACGATCGCCACGGCCACGGTCGTGATCGCGGCGCCAAGCGGGAATGTCATCCAGGCAATGGCGAAAGAAGAGGCCACGCCCTTGCCGCCACGAAACCCGGCAAACGCCGGGAAGCAATGCCCAAGGACGGTACATAGCGCGCTGATATAACCGCCAAGCGTGCCCATCAGCAGCCGGCCGAGCAACACGGCAATCACCGCCTTGACAAAGTCGCCCACAAACGTGACGATCCCCGGCTTAAAACCAAACACGCGCACCATGTTGGTGCTGCCCGCGTTGCCGCTGCCGTGGTCGCGCACGTCGTCATGGTAAAACCGCTTGCTGATCAGGATGGACGTCTGTAAATTCCCGCACAGATACCCAATCAGCGCACAGGCAATGGCAAACAGGGTATTCCACTCATATTGCACCATGGCAAATTCCGACGCTTCGCCGTGCGAAGCCTCCTTTCCACAGAGGTTCTTGGATGACAATGGGACGGTCGGGTACGGCGCGGCCGCGCGTCAGGTCCCCTCCTGCCGGCGGCTGCGGAAAAACAGGCGGATGGGCGTGCCCTCCAGCGAAAAGGATTTCCGCAAATAGTTCTCGAGATACCTCTGATAGGAAAAATGCACGAGCTTCTCGTCGTTGACAAAGACGACGAACGTGGGCGGCTGCGTGGCCGCCTGCGTCGCATAATACAGCTTCAGGCGGCGGCCCTTGTCGGACGGCGGCTCATTCGCCATGACCGCCTCGCCGACGATGTCGTTCAGCGTGCCGGTCGGGATGCGGCGGCAGCTCTGCTCGTACACCTCGTCCGCCAGCTGCAGCACGCGGTTCACGCGCTGCCCCGTCTTGGCGGAGAGGAACAGCATCGGCACATAGCTCATGAACGCCAGGTCGACCAGAATGTCCTTTTTGAAGGTTTCAATGGTATAGGTATCCTTCTCCACCAGATCCCACTTGTTCACAAGCAGCACGGAGGGCTTCCCCTCCTCGTGCGCATAGCCCGCGATGCGCACGTCCTGCTCGCTCAGGCCCTGGCTCGCATCGCACACGATGAGCACCACGTCCGCGCGACGCACGGCGGCCAGCGACCGGATGACGCTGTAGCGTTCGATGCTCTCGTCCTCGATGCTGCGCTTGCGCCGGATGCCCGCAGTGTCCACGAGCGTGTACAGCCGGTCGCCGTGCTGAAACGGCGTGTCGACCGAGTCGCGCGTAGTGCCCGGCACATCGGACACGATCGTGCGCTCCTCCCCCAGCAGCGCGTTGACCAGGCTGGACTTGCCGACGTTCGGCTTGCCTACGACCGCGATGTTGATCCGCCGTTCCTCCGCCTGCTCCGGCACTGCAGGAAAATCGCGCACCACCTCGTCGAGCAGGTCGCCCAGCCCCAGCCCCTGCGCGGCGGACACGGTCACCGGGACGCCCAAGCCCAGCGCATAAAACTCGTAAGCGGCGTCCTCAAACTTCTGCGCGTCTACCTTGTTGACGGCGAGCACCACCGGCTTTCGGCTCTTGCGCAGCAGGGAGGCCACCTCCTGATCCGCCGCGGTCATGCCCTCGCGCCCGTCGACCAGGAACACGATCACGTCCGCCGTTTCAATGGCCAGCTCGGCCTGCCGCCGCATCTGCACGGCGATTTGATCCGGGTTATCCGGTTCAATGCCGCCCGTGTCGATCAGCGTAAAGGCGTATTGCAACCACTCGGCGTCGCCATAGATGCGGTCGCGCGTCACGCCGGGCGTATCCTCGACGATGGCGACGCGGCGGCCGACGAGCCGGTTGAACAGCGTAGATTTTCCAACGTTGGGCCGCCCGACGATGGCGACCAGCGGTTTGGTGCTCATGTCAATATCCTATCTCCCATCATGGTTGTGAAAACACAGTCTCGACCAGGTCCGCGCCCGAGCGTACCGGCCGGATGTGCACGGAGAGCGCCTCTTCGGCCTCCAGTAGCGTCATGCCGTCCAGAAACACATCCTCCCCCTCGCGCAACATGTTGTGCGGGATGAGCAGCACGCCCGACGAAAGGCGCCCCGTGAGCTGCCGCACCAGGTCGCCGCCCGTGACCAGCCCACCCACGCTGACGTTGCCGCCAAAGTAGTCGTTACGGATGGGGTATACCGAAAGGTCGATCCCATACGGCACGAGCGCACGGTACAGTTCCCGGAAAAACTGGTAGGCGGCTTCGCCGCCGGCCATCGACAGCGCGCGGCGCGCCGGCAGCGGCTCCCGCTCGGCAAGCGCCTCACGAAAGTCCGATTCAAACAGGCGCAGCAGCCCGACGCCGTTTTCAATCTGCGGAAAGTCCTCGTAGTCCTCATACGGCGGCAGCGGCACGCCGGCCAGCAGGTACCACTCGTCCGACAGGAACGCAAACGCCGTGCCGTTTTCCGCGCGTGCGCGCGTCTGAAACGCCGATATGCGAGCGACCATACCGCGCGCCTCCTCCGCCGTATACGGACGGATTGGCACGAGCCCGTCGCGATACCGCGTGAGCCCGACCGGCACCAGCGCCACGGATTGCGCCGCGGGATACAGTCCGTACAGGTCGGCAAGCGTCCGGTCGAGCACTGCGCCGTCGTTCATCTCCGGGCAGCAGACGACCTGTGCGTGAAAGCGCAGCCCCGCCTCCGCCAGCGCCTGCAACCGTTCCATGAGGCGGCCGGCATGCCGGTTGCGCATCATGCGTTCACGCACCGCCGGCTCCGTGGCGTGCACGGAGATATACAGCGGGCTGACGCGCCGCTTCAAAATGCGGGCAAATTCCCGGTCGGACACGTTGGTCAGCGTCACATAGTTGCCCATGATGAACGACAGCCGCCAGTCGTCGTCCTTGACCAGCAGGCTGGAACGGACGTCGCACGGCATCTGGTCGATGAAGCAGAACACACAGCGGTTGGCGCACGAGCGCATGCCGCTCATCAGGCTGGTGGCAAAACTGAGTCCCAGCGGCTCCGTCTCCCGCTTGTGTACAGCGACGGTACGCTCCCGCCCCGCTCCGTCCAGCAGGCGGAGCTGCAGCGTGCGGTTCGCGGTCAGAAACTCATAATCGATCAGGTCCACCACCGGCTCGCCGTTGATGGCCAGCAGCGCGTCGCCTTCGCGCACGCCGCCGCGCGCCGCCGGCGACCCGGGTTCTACCCGCACAATCTTCTGTTTAGGCACAGCACGGTGTTCCATATGGTTGCAGTATACCACGCACTGGGAAGAAAAGTCAAAAGCCTGCGCGACCACGCCGGGTTGCCACGCGCGTGGGCGGGCCGCCGCCTGTTGACGCGGCCTGCCGCGGTTGATACAATGAAGATGTTTGGTCCGGCCACGACCGGCTATGCGGCAGACAGGATCTTGCCCATCGTGGCGTCGGACCGGCAGATTCCCGTCCCGCCGGACGGTATGGTTGAGGTGAACGGACAGATGAAACCGGAAAAGATTGCGCGGATCAACGCGCTCTCCCAAAAGGCGCGCACGCCGGAGGGGCTGACCGAAGCGGAGCACGAGGAGCGGCGCCTGCTGCGGGAGGAATACATCGCCGCCTTTCGCATGAACCTACAAGTCCAGCTCGACAACATGTACGTGCTGGACGAGCACGGCAACGAGCGCAAGCTCGAGCGGCGCTCCAAAGCCAAACACTGAACGCAGGCTTGCTTGGCAAGAATCAGGAGCGGGACGCGCCTTTTGGCGCGCCCCGCTCCTGTCTTGCCTAAGAGGCTTGCTCTGTCTCTGTACAATCAATATAGCGGCTCCGGGAACGGCTCAAACACGTCGATCTTGCCCAGCTCCCAGGGAGAAACCGAGTTCTCCGGGTTTTCAAAATAGTACGGGTGGAGCAGGTACGCCAGCTTCTTGATCGCGGTCACCGTGCGCGGTCCAAACCGCTTCATGAGGCTCGAATCGTAGTAGTAGACGCGGCCGGTCTGCACGGCGTCCGTGGTGTCAAACCCGGGCCGGGTCATGATCTCAAACAGCGTGGTGACCTCTTCATCCAGCGCATTCGGCCAGTACGGCGACAGGATCACGACCGGGTTCCTCTCCACGATCTGCTCAAACGTCACCTCGGTATAATCGCCCTCCAGGTCGCCAAAGATGTTCTCGCCGCCGGCAATCTCGATCATGTCGTCAAACGGCGTGCCGGAAGCGTTCGTATACGGCCCGAATACGCCGAACTCGCCATAGTCGGTCTGGTGCGCAATTTCAAAATACGTCGGCACCTTCTTGAGGTTTGCGGTGATCGCCCGGATCTCCTCGATCTCCGCATAATAGCCGTCGACCAGCTCCCTGGCGTAGTCGCCCACGCCCAGCAAGTCGCCCATCTCGAGCATCATGTCGTACACCTCGTCGATGTTGGTCGGGGTATAGTTATACGCCACATACCCCTTTGCGATGAGGTCGTCCACCATCTCCTGCTGCGCCGTGCCCTCGCCAAAGATGATGGTCGGCTCCAGCGCCTCGATGATCTCATAGTTGCAATCGTAGAACTTGGAAACGACGGCGACGTCCTTGGCCAGCTCTGCCTCTACGTCAAAATCCGCCACCTCCGTGTAGTAGTACTCCACGTATGGCACCCAGCCCTCGCGCTGCTCCACCTCCGGCGGATAATCGGTATAGGCCGACCAGCCGACGATCTCCTCGCCCAGGCCGAGCGCATACACGACCTCGACCATGCTCGGCGCAAGGCAGACGATCCGCTGTTCTGCGCGCGGCTCTTCCGTCGGTTCCGGCGCCGCCGTCGGCTCCACTGCGGCGACAGGCTCTTGCGTTGGTTCGCTCGTGATCGCCGGCTGCGCACAGCCAAACAGGCTGGCGGACAGCAGCAACAGCGCGAGAAGCAGGCTCAATCCTTTCCATTCCTTCTTCATCTTCCGATCCACTCCTTTTCCATTTATTCTCGACCCGCCGCAGCGGTTGCGGCGGATTGGATGCCCCGTTGCCGGCGGCGGCGTCAATGCGAACGCATGAATGCGCGTTGCCGTTCGTTCAATACGTCATAACTGCCGCCCAGCGCTTGCAGCTTGAGCTCTCCCACGCGGCGGTCGAGCGCCTCCGGGATCCGGTGGACGCCGGGCCGCAGCGTCGCGCCGTGCTGCAGGATGTACTCCGCGCCAAGCGCCTGGAGAGCGAACGACATGTCCATGATCTCCATCGGATGCCCGTCCGCCGCAGCGATGTTGCACAGCCCGCCGTCCGCCACGACACCGATCGTGCGCCCATCCTGCAGCACATACCCGTCTAGATTCTTCCGCAGCTCCACGCGCTCCACCGCCATGGCTCTGAGCCCGGGCAGGTCCAGCTCCACGTTGAAATGCCCCGCATTGCTGACGATCGCGTTGTCCTTCATGCGGGCAAAGTGTTCCGGCCGGATGACGTCGCAACAGGCCGTGACCGTCACGAAGATGTCGCCGAGCGGCGCGGCCTCCTCCATCGACATGGCGCGATACCCGTCCATAATGGCCAGCACCGATTTGACCGGGTCGATCTCCGTCACAATCACCTGCGCGCCCAGGCCGTGCGCAACCTTCGCCACGCCGCGGCCGCAGTAGCCATACCCGGCCACAACGACGGTCTTGCCGTTCATTTGCAGGTTGGTGGTGCGCATGATCGCGTCCCACACGGTTTGCCCGGTCCCATAGGTGTTATCAAAAAAGCACTTGCAGCGGGCGTCGTTGACCGCCATGACGGGGAACGTGAGCCGCCCGCTCGCCTCCCAGCCGCGCAGGCGCTGCACGCCGGAGGTCGTCTCCTCGCAGCCGCCGATAATCCGGTCGGCATAGGGCTTGCAATCGCCGAGCAGCAGGTTGATCAGGTCGGACCCGTCGTCGATCACGATGTCTGGATGGCAGGAAAGCGTCTCCTTCCACAGCGCGACCGTCTCTTCCTCCGACGCGCCGTGAATGGCGTTGACCGTGATCCCATCGTCGACCAGCGCCGCGCAGACCGCATCCTGCGTGGACAACCGGTTCGATCCGGTCACAAACAGTTCTGCCCCGCCCCGCACCAGCGTTTTCACCAGGTAGGCGGTCTTGGCCTCCAGGTGAATGGAAAGGGCGATCTTCTTACCCGCCAACGGCCTTTCCCGTTCAAAGCGATCGCCAATGGCGTTGAGCACCGGCATATGCCGCGCCACCCAGGCAATCCGCTGATGCCCCTCCGCTTTCAATTGGATATCTCGAATGTGTGACATGTCATTCCCTCCATAGATTTGCATCCCCTGTGTGGTCAGTATATCCGGGCACGGGATGCCTTCGATAGGACAAATGTCCCAAATCGTCCTGCAACGAAAACGGCCCGCCATAGGACGGGCCGTTGCCGGATTGCTTGCTGGTATTCAAAGATGCAGCCGGATGGTACCGCCGGTCTGTACGATCAGCCCGTCCTCCTCCAGCTCCTTGAGCGTGCGGTTCAGGCTGCGGATGGATACGCCGGACATCTCCGCCAGGATGTGCTTGGTATACAGGAAACAACCGCGGGCGTTGATGTGGTTCTGGATGATGCGGAACACCTTTTCCCGGAGCACGGTGCGCTCTGCATACACCTTGTCGTCGCCGGCGCGCAGCAGGCGGTCACAGTGCACCGTCAGCAGCAGACGCGAAAACTCCCCCGCGCCATCCCACAGGTCGAAAAACTGCCTGCGGGAAAACCGATACGCCTCGCACGGCGTCAAAGCGATGATCGCCCGGTCGAACGTCTGCAGGTCGACCATCTCCATCTCGCCGAAAAAATCGCCCGCGTGATAGATGTCGAGGATGAGCGGCTCTCCCTTAGCCCCTTCGTACATCAGCTTGGCGCTTCCCGACAGCAGGATATAGAAGTATTTTACAGGCTCGTTGGGATTCGTAATGTACTCGCCCACGGCATACTGGATCCGCTCAGCCGCGTTCAGATATTCCGGCGGGATGGAATCGATCAGTTTGTAAGCAATGCCCGCGGACATGTCCGTGCCTCCCTTCAGACGAAAAAGCGCTTGCGCAGCTCCTGCTTGCAGGCGGGGTTGCGGTCGATCACAAACAGCGCCGCGCCCAGCAGCAGGCACGGGATGCACGTGTAGACGGCCCAGGTCATCGGCCGACCCGGATAAAAGCTCCGGTTGATGAGCCACTCGAGCGCCACCACGAACACGCCCATGCCACACAGGATGGCGGCCAGAATCTTCAGCAGGTTCCACGGAGATTTTCGCACCAGCAGCACGACCGCCAGCAGCACGCCGAACACCAGCACCGTCAACGGCAGGCCGAACGGCAGGAACCAGTCGCCGCCCGTCAGGCGCTCCAGCCCCCAAAGAAAGCCCATCGTACCGACACAGTCGAGCGGGATGCTGATGAGCAGGCGGTGCCTGAGCAACACCATGGGCGGAAACAGATAGATATACAACAGCGCAAACGACAGCAGCACATACCGCGCCCATGTCAACGTGCCGGCGATGTTCAAATCGCACACCACGCACGTGAGCACCGGAATGAGCAGCAAAATGGCGCACGCGGCGGCAAACGTGCGCCGCTTGCGCGGCGTACGCACGCCATCAGGCGCGTTCGGCGCGGGCGGGTACGGCTTCTCCGAAGCCGGCACGGCGTCGATCTGCGGCGCAGGCGTCTTGCACAGCGGGCACCGCTCTTCTGACGGCGCCAGCTCTACGCCGCATTTGGGACAATAGGACATATGTCAATCACCTCTGGTTGCTCTCTACACGCACGGGTACGCCCAGCTTGACGAGGCGCGTCAGCAGCGCCCGTTCCAGGACGGGTTCCCGCAGCGTGCTGGTCATGTTCAGATACAGCGTGCCGCCATAGGACAGCGCGGCGCACGCGACAGGGTTGCGCGACAGCGGCCCCAGCACAAACTCCATGCGCGTGACATAAGCCGCCATCGGCTCCGGCAGCGCGACGTTCCCGAGGTTGGACAGGATCAGGGACGTCTTTCGATCCCCCACCAGCAGGAACACGAGCTTCATGGCTGCGTTTTTCAAAAACAGCGGCGCAATGCGCAGCACGGCGTTGCGTTCCGAACTCACGTTGGCGGTAAACTTGGCGTTGAGCCGCTTCGCCGTCGCCTCTGCGCCCATGTGATGGTGGACGGCCTTCAAAATCTCCTCCGGCGTGTGCTCCCCCATGCGCGGGTCGATACCGGGATTGATGTAGCTGGAAAAGTTGCGCAGCGTCCGGCTCGGAAAAAACCGGCGCAAATTGACCGGCACGCACACCTTGACCGGCTTTCTGCGCCGCCGCAAAATGCCGTCGGCTTCCTGCAGCTCACACGCGGCGTCGATCATGACGGCCGTCAGATACGTCGTCAGGCTCACGCCATGCGCCCTGGCACGCTCGCGCAGCGCGGATACGGGCAGGCTCGCAGTGGTCAGGTGAATGAACCCGTCCGGCTCCGGGTCGCCGCTGAGATGATAGGCGTTCGACTCCGCGCGATCCACGGCCACCTCGCCGGCATGTTTCAAAAAGCTGTCCTCCAGCTCCGCCTCTTCCGGCGGCGCGTCACAGTCGAGAATGTCTCCGCCGCGCGGGATGTCCGCCCCGTAGCGCAGCGCCAGGTATTCGGCCACCAGCGTCTTGAGAAAGCACAGGCCGCCCGTCCCATCCGTCAGGATGTGATAGAACTCCACCGCTATGCGGTTGCCATAGTACCTTACGCGCAGGCACAGCCCGCCATCCTCGCGCCGCCGCAGCGGCATACAGGGCGACGGGCCATCCGGCTCGACCGTGGCAGCGTGCCCGGTCTCCTCGAGATAGTACCAGAACAGGCCGCGGCACAGCCGCACATAGAACGAGGGAAAGCGACGCACCATGCGCTCCTGCGCCCGGCGCAGCAGCGCCGGATCGACCGGCTCCGTCAACGTCGCGGACACGCGGAACAGCGCGTGCCAGCGGCGGCTGCCCGCCGCCGGGTAGATCTTGGCGGCGTTGTCCAGCCGCATCCAGCGCTTGTTCGTCATGTTTCGAACGCTTCCCTCACAAAATCGCCGATCCGCACAAAGTCCGGCTCCGCCTCCTCCACGCCGTACAGCACATAGGCATGCCACATCTCCGGCGCGACAAACCGGCGCACGGCGCAGCCGGCGGCCTTCAGCCGCTCAAACAGCGCGGTCATGTCGTCGAGCAGCAACTCGTCGCCGCCTGCAAACAGCAGCGACGGGGGCATGCCGGCCAGATCGCCATACAGCGGGGACACATATGGGTCCGTCAGCGCCGTATCGCCCGCATAGGCGGCCGCGGCACAGGCCAGTTCTTCCACCGTCAGCAGCGGGTCCTTGCCGGCCTTCTCCCGATAGGATGCGCCGGACAGCGACAGATCCACCCACGGCGAAATGGCCACCACGCCGGCAGGCAACGGCAGGCCGAGCGACCGAAGCCGCAGGCACAGCGCAAAGCACAGCCCGCCCCCGGCCGATTCGCCGCACAGGATGACGTCCGAAGCGTCGTACCCGCTGTCCAGCAGGTGCCGGTAGGCAGTCACCGCGTCTTCGAGCGCCGCCGGGTACGGATGCTCCGGCGCCAAACGATAGGCCGGATACAGCACCGGGAAGCCGGTGCGCACCGCCAGCGTGCTGCCAAAACCGCGCGCATATTCGAGCATGCCGGCGGTATACGCGCCGCCATGGAGGTACAACAGGATCCCGCGCTCCCGCCGCAGCTCCTCGGGCGTAGCCAGCTCTGCGGAAAACGCAGGAAATTCCAGCGGCTGAAACTCCACGTCATGCTTGGTCATCAGCTTGCCGGATTCCTCCTGCAATGCGCGCGCCGTACGAAAATCGCCGGTCTGTGTGGCGATGGGCCGGAGCAAAAACATCTGTGCGCGCAGCAGCCTGGTCTTGACGTGCATGAAAGCAGCCTCCTGTCATATCCTGTTTTACAGTTTATTTTGATTTTTCCAAAATAGCAAGCCCTTTCTGGCGGGCGTGACACATCGCGCGCCGGCGGCCCCGTCAAGTTGACAGATGCAAAGAAGTTTTGTAAACTGTGCATATTCCCCGGCTGCGGCGCCGCGCCGCGGCCGGTTCAGAGAGGAGTGAACCAATGAAAGCCCTTCGGGTCCTGTTTGCAATCCTGCTTTCGCTCGTGCTGTTTTGCCTGCAAACTGCCCTGCTCTCATTGTTTGTCGCCGACCGGCTCGTCTCGCCTTCCGCCCTTACGACGGCCATCGAGGGTTCCGGACTGGTTGACAGCATCGTGGAAGATACGTTGACCGACATGGGGATGGACGCTTCGGCAGCCGACCCCGCGCCGCTCAATGCCTATGCCGGCGAACTCGTGTCCGGCGTGGTCACCGCGCTCGTGCGCGGCGGCGAGCTGCCCACGGTGGAGGCGGGCGAGCTGACCACGCTGCTCTCCGGCGTTTTGGCGCCGGCGCTCGGCCTGTCTGCAGATGAGGCAGGCGCGCTCTCATCGCTGCTGTCAGAACAGCTGGCGGCAGAGCTTAACGACATGCTCGCGAGCCGCACCTCGCTCGCCGTGGCGCTCGGCATGAGCGCAAGCACGCTGGCGGCACTGGAGATGCTGTTCAGCCCCATGGTACGCATCCTGCTCGGCGTGGCGGTGCTGCTCTTTGGCCTGCTGCTCGTGCTCGCGCTCGGCAAAAAGCGGCGGAGCGGCCGCACCGGCCTGATCTGGTGGAGCGTGACGGCGGCGCTGGCCGGCATTGCCGTGCTGTTGTGCGGCGCGGGCATGGACACGGTGCTGCAAGCCGCCGCAAATGCAGACACGGCGCAATTCGTTGCCGCGCTGCAACAGGCTGTGGGCGGCGCGTTTACGCTGTTCGGCCTGCTGGGCATCGCCCTTTGCGCGGCGCTCCTCGGGCTATACTTTGCCACCAGGCCCAAACGCCGCCGCAAGGCGGCCGGCAGCGCACAGCCGCGGCAGTATGCCTGACCCCCAGCCCTGCAAACGACTGCGGCGGGAACCCTATCCGGGCGCCCGCCGCTTCTTTCTGTCCCATTTGTCCCCCGGCCTGCACCGCCGGCGTCACGCCCTGCCGTCCAGGCCGTACAGCGCGGTGAATTTCCGTTTCAGATACGCGGTATAATAACCCGCGTCAAACCGGCCGCATGCGCGCTCAAACAGCTCCCCGGGCGCATACAGGCTCGCATGCCGGTGGATGCGCTCGCCAAGCCAGCCTTTGACGCCCGTCAGGTCGCCGGATGCCACCTGCTCCCACAGGCCGTCCACGTCGCGCTCCATACACGCGAGCATCTGCGCGCTGTACGCGCTGCCCAGCGCATAGGACGGGAAATAGCCGAACGCGCCGCCGGCCCAGTGGGAATCCTGCAAACACCCCTCCCGGTCGTTCGGCACCTCGATCCCCAGGTACTCCCGGTACAGGTTTCGCCAGGCGTCGGGCAGGTCCCGCACCGCGAGCGTGCCGGCAATCAGCTGCTTTTCCAGCTCGTAGCGCACCATAATGTGCAGGCTATACGTCAGCTCGTCCGCCTCCGTGCGGATGAGCGATGGCTCCACGCGGTTGACGGCGCGGTAAAACCGATCCACGTCCACATCGCCCAGCTGCTCCGGAAACAGCGCCTGCAATTTGGGGAACAGCACGCCCACAAACGCCCGCGAACGGCCGATAATGTTCTCAAAAAACCGGCTCTGGCTCTCGTGCATGCCCATCGAAACACCGCCGGCTGCCAGCGTGTAATTGTAGCAGTCGTCGCAACCCAGCTCATAGATCGCGTGCCCGCATTCGTGGATGACCGAATACAGGGAGCTGGCCACATCCCGCTCATCGTAACGCGTGGTAATGCGCACATCCCGATTGTTGAAGTTTTCGGTAAACGGATGTTCCGTCTCCCCGATGCCGCAATGCCTGCGGTCGATCCCAAGCGCCTCCATCACGAGCGCGGACGCGCGGCGCTGCTCCTCCACGGGATACAGCCGGTGCAGAAATCCGTCGTCCGGTTGCGGCGCCGCCATCACCCTGGCCAGCAACGGCACAATCTCGGCGCGCAGCCCTGCAAAAAACCGGTCCAGCGTTTCCGTCGTCATGCCCTCCTCAAATTCGTTGAGCAGGGCGTCGTACGGCGGCAGCGCGGGATTGTAATACCCGGCAAAGCGGCGGTTATAGGCCACAATCTGCTCTAAAAACGGTGCAAACGCCTCAAAATCGTCCTCCCCTTTGGCTCGCTTCCATGCCGCCTGCGCGTCGTTGACGAGCATGCTGTACGCCCGGTACTCCTCCGCCGGAATGCGCGAGAGCTGGGTGTACGCCTTGCGCAGCAGCTGTGTCTCGCGCCGTGTCTGCACATCCAGCGCGCCGCCCGCGGCTTCCAGCGCATCCAGCAGCGCGGCGTTGGCCGGGTCGGCCAGCAGTTCGTGCTCCATGCCGCTGAGCACGCCCATTGTCCTGCCCCGTCCTTCAGCCGTATCCTCCGGCGCAACGGTCGCCGCATCGAAAGACAGCATCCCCATGGCATGCCGCAATGCCGCCAGCCGTTCTTCCAGTGCTTTGAGCCGTTCCACCGCCGCCAACCGTTCTTCCTGCTTCATGAACAATCCCCTTTCCTGCCGCTCGATTCTAATGGACATCATACAACAGTTGCAAACGGGCGGCAAGCCAAAAATGCCCTTCCAACAATATCGCCTCAAACGCTGACAACAAAACTGTTGCAATCCAGCGTCCACTTTGCTATAATAATTAACTAATCATATATTATTCATTCCCAATCGAGCAACCCGGAGGTGACCGAACAGAATGGCAAACGGAAAAGAACTGCGGATGAACCCGCACACCAACCTGCTGGAAAAGAGCGAGTTTGACTATGTGTTGCAGGATGTACCAGAGCCGAATCTCTACCGCATCATGTTCGACTATGAACACATTCCCAAAATCGCGTTCAACATGCGCGTCGTGCCTATGGCGATGCCGGAGCAGATCTGGATCACTGACACGACCTTCCGCGATGGGCAGCAGTCCCGCGAGCCGTACACCACCGAACAGATTGTCACGCTGTACGACATGTTACACCGGCTCGGCGGCCCGAACGGCCTCATCCGCCAGAGCGAATTTTTCCTGTACTCCAAGAAAGACCGCGACGCGGTCGTCCGCTGCATGGAGCGCGGCTACCAGTATCCGGAGGTTACCAGCTGGATCCGCGCATCGCGCAAGGACTTTGAAATGGTGCGGGAAATTGGCATGAAGGAGACCGGGATCCTCGTCAGCTGCTCGGACTACCACATCTTCTATAAATTGAAAATGACCCGCCGCCAGGCTGTCGATCACTACCTGGGCGTCGTGCGCGAGTGCATTGAGACCGGCGTGCGCCCGCGCTGCCACCTGGAAGACATCACTCGAGCCGATTTTTACGGGTTTGTCGTGCCGTTCGTGCTGGAGTTGTCAAAGCTCATGAAAGAATCCGGCATGCCGATCAAGCTCCGCGCTTGCGACACGCTCGGCTATGGCGTGTCCATCCCCGGCGCCGCCATGCCCCGCAGCGTGCCGGGCATTATCTACGGCCTGCGGCACCACGCCCGCTTCCCTTCCGAACTGCTGGAATGGCACGGGCACAACGACTTTTACGGCGCCGTCACCAACTCCGTCACCGCGTGGCTCTACGGAGCTTCCGGCGTCAATTGCTCGCTGCTGGGCATTGGCGAGCGCACGGGCAACTGTCCGCTCGAGGCGATGGTCATCGAGTACGCACAGCTGCGCGGTTCGCTCGACGGCATGGATCCGTCCGTCATCACGGAAATTGCAGACTATTACCGCAACGAGCTGCACTATGACATCCCGCCGCAGACGCCGTTTGTCGGGTCCGACTTCAACGTGACGCGCGCCGGCGTGCACGCAGACGGGCTGCAAAAAAACGAGGAGATATACAACATCTTCGATACCGGAGCCATCCTGAACCGGCCGCCGACGGTCGCCATCAGCAACACGTCCGGCGTATCCGGTATCGCGCACTGGATCAACTCGCACTACCGGCTCAAGGACGATCAGGCGCTTGACAAGACGCACCCGCTGGTGCTTGCCGTCAAGTCCTGGGTGGACGATGAATACGCCGGCGGCCGCGTGACGGTCATCTCCAATGGGGAGCTGCAGCAGGTTTCCGCGCGCGAAGCAAAGCGCCTGGGCATTACGCTCGGCTGAACCCGCTGATCGTTGCCCGATCGGACCGCAAGCCTGCCGACAACACCCAACCGGGCGGCGCGCCACGGCGCGCCGCCCGGTTGGTTTTTTCCGGCGCGTCTCTCCCGGCGCGCGCGCGCAAGGACGGGCAGCCCGCCATGCGGGGCTGCCCGTCCTGTGGGTTTTCATTCAGCTACGCCGGCCTCCGCTGCGCCGGAGACCCGCGGCGCGCTTATCCGCGGTCCTTGCGCAGTGCCGGCAGGCACAGCCCGAGCAGGCACAGCACCGCCGCGCCCACCGCCGCATACAGCAGCGGGCTGTCGCCCGTCGGCGGCACTTCCGGCTCCGCGCCCGCTTCCTTCACAAACAGCGTCACAACCTTGCTGCGCAGATAGTCCTTCCCCTCCATCATGGACGCAATGTCGGCGTCCGTCAGGGACGGCAGGGCCCTCGTCGTCGTGTTCGGCTCGAACACGATGCAATCATACTGATAACCGTCGTTCGCGAGCGTCGTGGCAGAAGTCGTATAGCTGGCCTCGTTCGCGCCCGCGATCACCTTGAACGTCTTGCCTCCATCCGTCGACTTGCGCCACTGATAACCGACCGTCACGTCTCGAGCCTCCACCACAATCGAGAACGTCGCCGCATCGCCTTCCGTCACAATGCTGTCCTTCGGCTGCGTCACGATGCTGAACGTCAATTTGCTCTCCACCGTGATGCTGCCGTTCGGCGCCACGCTCTCGCCGTTGGCGCTGACCGTGCCGCTACCGCTGTTCTTCACCGTCACGCCGTCCGGCAAGCCGCTCAGTTGCAGGTTGCCCACAAGCACTTCGATCGTGTCGCCTTCGGCTGCGCCGGCGGCCGCATCGGCCACCGTCTTTTCGCCCACCAGGAACGCGCCCGTATTGCCAGACAGCGTCAGCTGCGCCACCGGCGTGTTTTCGGTCACCCAACCCGACGGATCCTGGTTGTACGTGCCGCCAGAAATGCTAACGGCCGACACGGTGTCCGGTTTATTTACGCCGCCCACCAAACTGGGCCCATAAAACGTGCCGCCCGCCGCAGATATCGTGGCGCCACCTTCGACCTCATCCACGCGCTGCACCACCATGGCAAAGCTACTGGCGTTGACAACCGCAGTGGAATCCGCCGGAATCTCGATCACGCCCGGTTCACCACTGGAGCCAGGCTTAACATACATGCCATAGGGCGCGGTGAACGTGCCGCCCTCCACGACCGTCTTGCCGTCATTGGAAGACATAACGGCGCTGGAGTTGCCGACAAACGTGCCGCCCTTGATATACGTGACACCGCCCAGCTGCGTGCTGACCGTCGCCACATAGCCGGTAAACGCATATCCTGCCTGGCACGTGAAGGTACCGCCCTCGATCACCAGCGTGCCGCCACTGTGAGAAATGGTGGTCAGGCTGCTTTTATCCGACGTCGTGCTGTAGGTGATGCCGCCGGTTTGCGCCTCCGACGTGTCGCGGATGGTCAGGTTGCCGCCGCTGATCAGGCCGATGCTCTGGCTGGTGATAGTGCAACCGTTCAAATCGAGAATGACCGATGGGAGCGACGTGCCGCCCACATTATACTCGTTGATTCTGAAATCACACCCGGCCTTCAGAACGACGCTCTTCAGCAGCTTCACGGTATACACCGTTTTTCCGTCAACAACACTGGACGTGTATTCCACGGTACCGGCGCCCCATTTGTCGTCGATGTCCTGCTGCGTCGTCACGTCGGCGGCAATGCTGAGCGTCGGCACGTTCTCGACCGTTTCGGCGAGCGCGGCGCCCGGCAAAAGCGCCAGCGCAAGAATCAGCGCTAGAAATCCCCCCAGAAGCTTCTTCATCCTTCCGCCCTCCTCTGTAGATTTGTTTCCCAGTATGCAACCTCCCACGATCTTGCAGCGCCAGCATATCATGGAAAGACTTACTTTATTATTATAACATGCTCGTTTGAAAATTCAATCGAAAATTTCTGCGGCAATCGGACAATTTTCCGTTTTTGTTACTTATTTACAAAGACTTCATATTCCTCTCCCTGCCTGCCGCGAGCCGGGCGCTTGTCCATCGCCTCCCCGCCATACATATGGCCGCGCGCAAGCCTGCGCCGGATACGTTCGACACGATTGTAGCACATATGTGTTCGATTGGCAACATATGTATTCATTATCCCGCCGCTTTTTCGCTACACTAACGGTAAGGAGGCGTACATAGGTGCTGGATCCCGTTGTGGTCGGCCGCGTCATTCAAACATATCGGGAAGCAAGGGGCCTGTCACAGGAAGTTGTGAGCGGGCTTGCTGCCATTGGCCGGACACACCTGAGCGCCATCGAGCGCGGCGCCAGAAAGCCAACGCTGGAGACCTTTTATCGGATCGGGGAAGCCATGGGCGTGCAACCCAGCGTTTTATTACAGGCCATTGAAGCCGAAATGAAAGCCCGATCGCGTTCCTGACGCTCCGCAAGCAACCATACAGCGGCGCCCCTGTCCGTTCGGGCAGGGGCGCCGGTTGGTTATTATGCGTTTTTCAGTCAGTTCTTCGCGTCCACTTTGGCCATGTGCTCGATGAGCATGAGGACCTTGTTGGAGTAACCCCACTCGTTGTCATACCAGGCGACGACCTTCACGAACGTGTCGGTCAGCGCGATACCGGCCTTGGCATCGAAGATGGAGGTGTGCGCGTCGCCGATGAAGTCGGACGACACGACCATATCCTCGGTGTAGTCCAGGATCCCCTTGAGCTCGCCCTCGGCGGCCTTCTTCATCGCGGCGCAGATCTCCGCATACTTGGCGGGCTTGGCCAGGTTGACCGTCAGGTCGACGACGGAGACATCCAGCGTCGGGACGCGCATGGACATGCCGGTCAGCTTACCATTGAGCGACGGGATGACCTTGCCGACTGCCTTGGCGGCGCCGGTGGAGGACGGGATGATGTTGTAGGAAGCGCCGCGGCCGCCGCGCCAATCCTTCATCGAAACGCCATCCACGGTCTTCTGCGTGGCGGTGATGGAGTGCACCGTGGTCATGAGACCGTCGGTGATGCCGAAATTGTCGTTCAACACCTTCGCGATCGGCGCAAGGCAGTTGGTCGTGCAGGACGCATTGGAGACGAACTGCATGTCCGAGGTATAGGTCTCGTGGTTCACGCCCATGACGAACATCGGGGTGTCGTCCTTGGACGGCGCGGACATGACGACGTGCTTGGCGCCAGCCTGAATGTGGCCCGCCGCCTTTTCCTTCGTGAGGAACAGGCCCGTGGACTCGACGACGTACTCGGCGCCGACTTCGTTCCAGCGTAGATTCGCGGGATCCTTTTCCGCTGTCACGCGGATGGACTTGCCGTTCACGATCAGGCTGTTCTCGGTGTAATCCACCGTGCCCTCGAACCGGCCGTGGATGGTGTCATACTTGAGCATGTACGCCATGTAATCCGGCGTAATCAGGTCGTTGATGCCGACGATCTCGATGTTCGGGTTGTTCACCGCCGCGCGGAAGACGAGACGGCCAATGCGGCCAAATCCGTTGATGCCAACTTTCACTGCCATTGTTATATATCCTCCTTGTGTTATTAAACTCAGTTCCCGCCAGGCTGTCCCGGCGCGAACGTACAAACCTTGCCGGCGTTTTTCGGACGGCATCCGCCGCATTGCAACGCGTCGCCCTAAAAAACCAAGGATATCTTAGCGCATTCTTTGCCAAAACGCAACCTAAAATTCTTTTTGTATCGATTAAAAATCAATCGATATTGATGCGCTCGGCTACGATGTACAGCGGACGGCCCTTGAGCTCGTCGTACATGCGGCCCAGATACGTGCCCTGCAGGCCCATGCAGCAGAGCGTCAGCCCCTGCAGCAGCACAATGCCGTCCACGGCCCACAGCCACGGCGCCACGCCCACGGTACACGCGCACACGATGAGCGCGACCAGTCCAAGCCCCGCCAGCACGCACACGCCAAGCCCAAGCCCGCCCGCGAGCGTCAGCGGCTTGTCCGAAAAGCCGGTGATGCCATCCATTGCCAACCGCAGCATCTTCTTGAGCGTATACTTCGTGCTGCCCGCCGCGCGCTCGTGCCGCTCATACTCGATGGGTTCCGAACGGAAGCCCATCCACGCGGACATGCCGCGCAAAAAGCGATTGTGTTCGCGCATCTGCAAAAACACGTCCGCCACGCGCCGGTCGATGAGGCGGAAGTCCCCGGTATCCAGCGGGATGGGATACGCGCTCATCCACGAGAGCAGCCGGTAATAGACGCTGGCGGTCAGCTTTTTGAACAGCGTCTCGCCCTCGCGGCGCAGGCGCTTGCCATACACGATGTCCGCCCCGCGCTTCCACTGCTCTACCATCTCCGGGATCAGCTCCGGCGGGTCCTGCAGGTCCACGTCGATGATGATCAGCGCGCTGCCACGAGCCGCGTCCATGCCGCAGGTCACGGCGAGCTGATGGCCAAAGTTGCGGGAAAACGAGAGCACGCGCACCTGCGGCGCCTCCGCCGCGATCCGGCGCAGGATCTCCATGGTGTTGTCGCGGCTGCCGTCGTTGACATAGATGATCTCGTACGGATGGCCGGTAGCGCGCATGGCGGCGTCCATCCGGCGGAAGGATTCCTCGAGGACCTCCTCCTCATTAAATACGGGAATGACGAGCGAAAGCAGTTGTTCCGGCATCGCAATACCTCCTGTACGTGCGTGGGTGTTCCAGATTCTGGAAGGGCGTGGCCCCATGGACAGTAGTATATCCGATTTTGGCCAAGTTTGCAATTTGTCTTGCAATTTGGGCAAAATGCGATATAATGGCAACGGAAAAATCTGATCCAAAGGAGATAAGACATATGCCAGTCGTAACCAGCAAAAAGATGTTCGAAGACGCTTACAAGAACGGCTACGCCATCGGCGCGTTCAACGTCAACAACATGGAGATCATCCAGGGCATTACCGAGGCCGCCAAAGAGCTGCGCGCCCCGCTGATCCTGCAGGTCAGTTCCGGCGCACGCAAGTATGCCAACCATACCTATCTCATGAAGCTGATCGAAGCCGCCTGCATCGAGACGGAGCTGCCCATCTGCGTCCACCTCGACCACGGCGACACGTTTGAGCTGTGCAAGAGCTGCATCGACGGCGGTTTCTCCTCCGTCATGATCGACGGTTCGCACCACCCGTATGAGGAGAACGTCAAACTGACCCGGCAGGTCGTCGAATACGCCCATGACCACGGCGTGGTCGTCGAGGGCGAGCTGGGCCGGCTCGAGGGTGTGGAGGACGACGTCAAGGTCGCCGCGGGCGAAGGCTCGTACACCGACCCGGACCAGGTGCAGGATTTCGTCTCCCGCACCGGCGTCGATTCGCTCGCCATCGCCATCGGCACGAGCCACGGCGCCTATAAGTTTAAGCCCGGCACGAAGCCGCAGCTCCGCTTCGACATCCTGGAGGAAGTGGAAAAGCGCCTGCCCGGGTTCCCGATCGTGCTCCACGGCGCCTCCAGCGTCATCCCGGAGTTTGTCGAGATGATCAACCAGTACGGTGGCCAGATGCCGGACGCCATCGGCGTGCCGGAGGACATGCTGCGCAAGGCCGCCAGCATGGCCGTGTGCAAGATCAACATCGACAGCGACCTGCGCCTCGCCATGACCGCCACGATCCGCAAGTACTTTGCGGAGCATCCGTCCCACTTCGATCCGCGCCAGTACCTCAAGCCGGCGCGCGAAGCCATCAAGCAGATGGTCGCGCACAAGATCGTAGACGTGCTCGGCTGCAACGGCAGAGCGTAACGACATCCCGCGGGCGGCGAAACGGCTTTTCGCCGCCCGTTTTCTCACAGTTTCCGCCTTTCTCTGCATCCCTTCCGCGCATTGGCGCATATGGTTCCCTATAGACGTGATAAAACCGCATAACAGGGGGGAATTTCATGGTACAACCTGATCTTTCGTTCCAAACCGGCGGGAGCGCGTTTTCGCTGCGCGTGCGCGCCATCATCCTCGACGGCGACCGTCTGCTCATGGTGCGGCACCCGGGCGGCTACTACTACCCCGTGGGCGGCCGCGTGCACATGGGCGAAAGCTCCGTGGACGCAGTATTACGCGAAGTGCTGGAAGAGACCGGCGTGGCGATGGAGATCGACCGCATCGGCTTTTTGCACGAGAATTTCTTTTTCGATGAAAAGCGCGGCATGCACCATCACGAGCTCGCACTGTACTACTACATGAAGCCGCTGCCCGCCCTCTCCGAAAAGCAGCTCTCCGGCAGCTCTGGCGACACGCTCTGCTGGCTGCCTCTCGAGGCGCTGGCCGGCGAACACCTCTACCCCACGTTTTTCAAGACCCGCCTGCTTGAGCCGTCCGACCGGCTCGAACACCTTTTCACCTGGGAAGATTGAGCGCCGTACCGGGCAGCGCGGCTCCTGCTGCGCGCCATATGTGCGTCGCGCGCGTCGGGCTTTTGGCAACCTGGCCAAAGGCCCGTTTTCTTTGCCCCGTAACCGCCGTGGATTTTCCAGCGGCTTTCTGGTATGATCAGAACGATATAGGCCGGGTGCCTCTCCTTTTTCACCGGTTGACACAGAGAGTACACATCGCGCCTGTATGATGGCAGAAAGGGGGCTCATGGATGAACAGCAGGATCTTGATCGTGGAGGACGAGGCAAAGCTGCGGGAAGTGTTGTGCGACTATTTCAGCAGCAAGGGCGAGCAGCCCGTGGAAGCCGAAAATGGGCGAGAGGCGCTGTCTCTGCTGGCCGAGCGGGAGTTTGACGCCGTTCTTTTGGATATCATGATGCCGGGGCTGGATGGGCTTTCCGTGTGCCGCGCGGTCCGAAAGACCAACGACGTGCCTATCCTCTTTCTCACCGCCCTGTCGGACGAGGAGGACAAACTGCTCGGCTATGAACTGGGTGCGGACGACTATGTGACCAAGCCCTTTTCCCTGTCCGTCCTGTACGCCAAGACCATGGCTCTCATCCGTCGCAACCGCGGGAACGTCCTCCCCGGAAACCGCCTGCAAGCCGGCGGCATTACGCTTGACCTCGCCGCGCAAAGGGCCTTTGCCGGCAAGCGGGAAATCGTCCTTACGCCCAAGGAATTTGCCCTGCTTCGCTGCCTGATGCAAAACAAAAACCTGGTCATGAGCCGGGAACAGCTGTTGGTCAAATGCTGGGGCTACGACTACGAGGGCGAGAGCCGGGCCGTGGATACCCACATCAGGCGGCTGCGCGAAAAGCTGGGTGAACACGCCGCCTGCATCAAGACGGTCATCAAGGCGGGATACAGACTGGAGGGATAAACTTGCGCAAGCTCGCAAAGGGATACTATATCGCCGCCGCGGCGCTGTTCCTTTGGGCGGCAGTCGACCTGTATCACTTTTTGGCCGTCGGCAACGGCTTGATCCAGCACTACGAAGGGCAGAGCATCGTCCAACATCTGGTCGAGAACAGCCTGCTGCAGGCCGTCGTCAAGGCGCTGCTCAGCGCGCTGCTCCTGCTCGTCGGCTGGCTGCGCCGGGAAAAACGAAACCGGCCACGCGCCCTGACCGCGTTCTCCGTCCGTCTCGGCGCGCTGCTGCTGTGCCTCTTTTTCGTTTGCGCGGGGCTCATGACCCTCTGCACGGCGCAGTATGTCTTTGGCGAGATCACCACGGCGGGCGCCGGGTTCGCCAGCTACGTCTATGAGGCGGGACGGATGGGCTATCTCCTCTATGAAAACAGCGAGCAGGAAGATCCGTTCAGAGAGACGTTCCGGCAGCGGCCGGGCGCGGCCGAATATGCCATGAACACGGCCATCGCGCGCGCCGGCATGGGCAACTCCGCCCCCAGCTACGACGCCTATCCCGAGCCCCATCTGCCCGGCTGGCTGGATCTCCTCCGCGGCTCGGCCGACTACGACACGGCCGTCATGATGGTAGACAGCGACGGCAACGTGTTGCGCCAGAGCGGCGACTTCCTGTACTTTGGCTATGTACCTGAACGGGACTGGCTGGCGGGCAGCGATACGAGCACGGCCTATGGCTGGATAGCGCTTGACGACCGGGAGGACAGTCGGTTCGCCGTGCTGCGTACCATGTACCACGGCGACAGCAGCCTGTGGGACCTCGTCGCCCTGCGCATGACAGGATATTTTGAAGGTTCCCGCTTTGAGCCGCTGGCTATGGACCTGCTGACGCGGGGCGCCTACTACAACGCGCTGGAAACGGCGCAGCCACAGGAAGAGCCGCCTTTGGAAGGCCAGCCCGATGCGTCCCCGCCGCCCGATTCCGGGCGGTCTGCCACCACCTCCGGCTCCGGCGGCAGTGAGGCGCCGGCCTATACCGTCAGCGAGCTGGACGCCATGGGCCTGCTCGAATGGGACGAACGGTTTGACGACACGGCCTCGGCCCAACGGGCGCTCGTGACCATCTATGCCATGCATCCGGACATGAGCCTGTATGAGCCGGCAGGGCCGGTGGTCTACCGGCAAACCGAATGGCATGACAACCTGCTCGCGCTGCTCGGCACCATGGACTACTACGCCGCCAGCGACACGGACATCTATACCGGCGCGTCGCAATTTGACCTGTGGGATACGATCGTGTTGCAAACGGCCACCGTGCGGGACTGGACGGCATACGACGCGGGTACGGCCGAATCCCTGCCGGAAGTGGAGTTCACGATCCTCACCGCCCTGCGCGCCAGCCCGCTGCGCATCGCCATGAGATATTTGCAGACGGCATACCTCATCGCTTTTCTGGCAGCGCTGCTCGGGTTCCTGTTGCTGCGCCGCAGCGTCAACAGGCGCCTGATCGCGCCGATCAGCGCCGTCCAACAGAGCATTGACGCGGGGTGGGCGCTCCTGCCCGTCTCCCCGGACGAAACGCGCGCTTGGGCTGAACCGCTCGCGCTGACAGGCCGCTACCGGGACGCGCTGGATATGCTGAGCGCCAACAAAAACGAGATCTCCCGCCTGAATGCCGCGCTTTCCTATGCCAGGACGGCGGAACAGGCTCGCCGGCAGATGACCTCCAACATCGCCCATGAGCTGAAAACGCCGCTCGCCGTCATCCACGGCTATGCGGAGGGGCTCAAGGAGCACATCGCGGAGGACAAGCGGGACCGGTATCTGGACGTCATCCTGTCCGAAACGGAGCGGGTCGACGGCATGGTGCTGGAGTTGCTGGATCTGTCCCGTCTGGAAGCCGGGAAGGTGAAGCTGTCCCGCGACCGGGTCTCGCTCGCCGTGCTGACGCGCACCATATTCGACAAGCTCGATATGGCCGTGCAGGCCAAACAGCTCCAGCTCCACTTTGCCTTCTCCGACGACGGCATGGTCACGGCGGACGAAAGCCGCATCGCCCAGGTGATCGAAAATTTTGCCACAAACGCCATCAAATACACCCCGTCAGGCGGGCAGGTGACGGTGACGATCCAGACCGGGCGCGACGGAACGTCGTTCACCATCGAGAACGAAAGCGAGCCGCTGCCCGCAGAGGCGCTCGACAAGGTGTGGGACGCGTTCTACCGCGCCGATACCGCCCGCTCCGGCGGCGGGACCGGGCTGGGGCTGGCCATAGCCAAAAACATCGTGGAACTGCACGGCGGCCGGTGCGCCGTGCGCAACACGGCGCAGGGCGTCGCGTTTTCCTTCACGATTTGACAGCTCAACGGCCCTCAACAGGCGCGGCACGGCGCGCAAACGGGGGAGCGGCACGGCATTTTGCCACGCCGCTCCCCCGTCGCTTTACAAGCACCTCCCGCCCGCCGGGCAGGCGCGCCTCATCGGAGCACAAGATACGCGATCAGGGGACGATGGTCCGAGCTGCCGGTTTCCACCATGCGCGCGTTGAGCACGGTGATGTTGTCGGATACGACGATGTTGTCGATCTCGTTCTTGGCAAGCAGCGCGCCGGCATAGTTGTAGAACAGGGTGTCGGCGGTGTTCACCACCGTATAGCCCCTGAGCTGCGCAAACTCCGACGCCCCGGCGTTAAAATCGCCAAAGAGGATCCGATATGGGTTGGGGTCGTTTTCGAGCGCGTCGAGAATCTGGGCAAACTGCTTGCGCCGCAGGGCCGTGGAGTTGTAGGACAGGTGGGTGTTGTAGAGCGAGACCTGCTTGCCGTCCACCGTCACCACCGCGCGCTGCAGCACGCGCTGTTCATACGAGCCGCTCTCCAGCTTGACCGTCGAGGGCTCCTCCATCTCATAGCGTGAAAGCAGGCCGACGCCATACTGCCCGCCGCCGCTGTAGCCGATCGCCTGTGCAAAGCGCATGTGCTGCATGTCCTTGGTGCGCAGGCTGGCGAGGTTGTCGGTCGTGCCGCCGTTGCGATAGACCTCCTGCAGGGCCAGGACGTCCAGCTGCTGTGTCTCCACGAGCCGCCCCTGCAGCTCCAGCTGGCCGTTGCCGCGCTTGATGTTCCAGCTGCCGACGACGAGCGCGCCGCGCACGACGTACACCGTGTACCGCGTCTTGCCGCCGACCGCGATGCGGATGGTCTTGCTGCCGGAAGCCGGCATGCTGAGCGTGTAGCTGCTCCGCCCGGTACCGCCGATGTCCACCTTGACGCCGGGATTGGCCGCAGCCTCGATGGTCACCTCGTCCCGATCGGTGCGCACGACATAGCCGTACTCCTCCGGCGAAAATGCCGGTGTCATCGTGCCGCCCGTCACGGTCAGCGAGCGGAGCTGCGTGTTGGACGCCTTTGCCGTCAGCTCCAGGTATTTGGCGGCGATGTAGGCCGTCCGCCCGTCATAGTCGATCTGGTGCCACCCGTCCGCCACGTTCGCGGAGGTGACCTCAAACTCACTGCCCTTCTGCGCCGTCCCAAGGAGCCGGGAAGACGCGGAAGCGCCCGCGCGGACATTGACAAACTCGTTGCAGTTGACGACTTCGCCGGTATAGTCGCGCTGATACGCCGGGAGCGACAGGTCAAGGCTCACATACATGCGGTTCACGTAGCCGGTGGTGCCGTTCACGCGGACCTTGTGCCACTCGGCGTTGACGTTGGTCTCCAGGATCTCCACGACCGTGCCGCGGTCCAGACGGCGAATCAGCGCGCTGTCCACGCTCCCACCGCGACGAAAGGCGACGTCCTCGCCCGTGATCATGCCCCTGTCAAAGGTCTGCGCGTGCGCCGCCGGCGGCGCGGCAATACCGGCCACCACGATCAGCGCCAACAACAACCCGACGATCCTGCGCTTCATGTCCCCTCCCATATACACAAAAAACGATAGATATTGCTCCACAATATCAGTTCTGAGTGTATGCGCTTTGCCGGGGAAACGCAAGCGCGCGCGGCCGCTGTTTACGGATTCGTTACAAGTGTGCAGCGATATACCACCGCCTCGTACCGGCGCAGCAGCCGGTCGGTATCCGGATAGTTGCCCGCCACGCGCTGCCGGAGAAAAAGGACCGCCAGTTGTTGGGCGGCACGTCGCCATGGCCCTCGCGGAAGATGTCGTACTCCCGGTACGGCGGCTCGCCGTCCACCGGGCGGCGGTACCACTCGTGCTCGTCGGACGCGTGGTTGAGCACCAGGTCCAGCACCACGCGGATCCCCAGCGCATGCGCGCCCTGTATCAGGCGGTCCATGTCCTCCATGGTGCCAAACTCTGCCATAATCTTGCGATTGTCGCGCACATCGTATCCATTGTCGTCGTTGGGCGGGTCGAACACCGGCGACAGCCACAGCGCCGTCACGCCCAGCGATGCCAGATAGGGCAGCTTCTCCAGCAGCGCGGGCAGGTCGACCACGCCGTCGCCGTCGCTGTCCCCGAAGGAGCGCGGATAGACCTGGCAGACCACCGCCGCCTTCCACAAGGCATGCGCATCGTCACCGCGCGCGGGCGCTTCCCCCTCGCACTGGTTGCAGAGGAAAATCAGCTGGCCGAGCAGCGTCTCGTCCAGTAGGCCACCGGAGAGCCGCCGCAGTGCGGTGAGCCGCACGCGCCGCACCAGCGGGTTGCCGAGCAGCCGCGCATCCAGCCCCGCATATTGTACCAGCCGGCCGATTCAATCACGGCCGATGGGGTTGTCCAGCAGTTTTCCAAGGCGGCTTGCAGTCGTCAACATGCGCGATGCCCTCCCGACGTTTTTTCCAGTATGCCGCGGCTGCCGCCATCGTGCCAGTCGCGCAGCGGCGCCGCATATCCGGCAGGACATTGGCCATGCTAAACGCATGTGGATCGATTTGTTAAAAGTGCTCGGCACCTCCGTGGCGTCCATCGTCGCGCTGTTTCTGCTGGCCAAGCTGATGGGCAACAAGCAGATTTCCCAGCTGTCGATGTTCGACTACATTGTCGGCATCACGATCGGCTCCATTGCCGCGGAGATGGCCACCGACCTGGAATCCCCGCTGCGTTCGCTGCTCGCGATGGTCGTCTATGGGCTGCTGGCCTTTTTCATCTCCGTACTGACCAGCAAATCCCTGCGGGCGCGGCGCGTCATCACGGGACGGCCGATCCTGCTGATGAGCGACGGCAAAATCTACCGTGACAATCTCAAGCGCGCGCGGCTCGACCTGACGGAGTTCCTCGCGCTGTGCCGCGTATCCGGCTATTTTGACCTCTCCGCCATCAGCGTCGCCATCATGGAGTGCAGCGGGACGCTGAGTTTTTTGCCCGTCTCCACGCGTCGGCCGGCAGAGCCGGCGGACCTCAGTTTGCACCCGCGGCAGGAGCCGCTGCCGACCAACGTGGTATTCGACGGGTTTGTCATGCGCGAAAACCTCAAAGCCGTCGGGCATGACGAGGCCTGGCTGCGCGCGCAGCTGCGGGACCGCGGCTTTCGCAGCTACCGGCAGCTGCTGCTGGTCACGTGCGACGAGCAGGGGAACCTGACCGCCTATCCGATGGATGCGCGTCCTCCGGCGCAATGGAACGCAAGGCCGTAGCCGCCCGGCTCCGGCGTTTCGCCGCCATGCCGCGCGCATAGCTGCCCCGCTGCCGGCCCCCTCTGCCTTGTCTCGGGCCAAAAAACTCATGCGCCGCCGGGAAAGAGAGCCTCCCCGGCGGCGCGCCGTTTCGCACGGCCGACGGCCGCGTCATATGCGATTGTCTTTTATTTTGCCGGCACCTTCTTGAGCTTGGCAAAGCGGGGCAGCCCGTTCTCATACGCGAGATCCGGCGAGCCCTGGATGAGCGGCAGCACATAATCTACAAACTCGCTCGTCACGCCGTTGCCGCGCGCGTTGATCCACTCGAGCGGCACTTTCTTTTCCGTGTTGGCGGCGTCCGTCAGATCCACGAGCTTGATGTTGCACACATACTTGCCGTTCTTGTCAAAGCTGCGCTCAAGGCCGACCATCTTGTCCGTCACGCCGGCCACCGCCGCATACTCCACCGCCTTCTGGCCGGAGAGGAACGCCTCCTCCACGTCCGTCTCGGAAGCGCAATGCGCCGCGCAGCGCTGCAGCAACGACAGCTCGATGCCGCGGATCTTGGACACGCCCAGCTTGTCCTTCACGATGGACACGAGCGTTGCAGCCAAGCCGCCCAGTTGCTTGTGGCCAAACGAGTCCACCGCCGTTTCATGCGAAGCATATTCCGCGATCAGCTTGCCTTCCCGGTCGTGAATGCCCTCCGACACCGCGATGATGCACTTGCCGCGCTTGCGGTAGATGCGGGACACATCCGCGATAAACGCATCGAGGTCGAAGTCCACCTCGGGCAGATAGACCAGATCCGGCCCCTGGCCCAGATAGGACGCCACCGCCGCACTGCCCGCCAGCCACCCGGCGTGACGGCCCATGATCTCGATGATGCAGATCATCGACGTGTCGTACACAAACGCATCGTGATACAGCTCCATGCAGCTTGTCGCCACGTACTTGGCGGCGGAAGCAAACCCCGGGCAATGGTCGGTGCCCCAGAGATCGTTGTCAATGGTCTTGGGAACGCCCATGATGCGGCACTCATACCCCACCCGCTGCATGTATTTGGAAATCTTGTTGCAGGTGTCCATGGAATCGTTGCCGCCGTTGTAGAAGAAATAGCGAACGTCATATTTTTTGAAGATCTCGAGGATACGGCGGTAATCCGTCTCGTCCTCATCGCAGTCCTTCAGCTTGTAGCGGCAGGAACCGAGAATGGACGACGGTGTGTGCATCATGAGCGCCAGCTCTTCCGGATCCTCCTGTCCCATGTCGTACAACACATCGTCCAACACGCCGCGGATGCCATGGGCAGCGCCATAGACCTTCGTGATGTTGGGATTGTCGAGCGCAGTGCGAATCACGCCATATGCGCTTGCATTGATCACCGCGGTCGGCCCGCCAGACTGGCCGATAATGCATGCACCTTTGAGTTGACTCATATTGCCACATTCCTCCGATTGTATCGTATTTCGTTGTTATTCTATCACACGTCTGACCAAAAACCAACCCGGTGTTTGACAAATTTGCTTTCCCGCGCTGCGGTTGCGCTTAAACCGCAAAACGTGTATAATGCTGGCATGAAAATGGTTCGTCGACTGATACCGCTGCTCCTGCTGCCGCTGCTGGCAGGCTGCAACCAGGGCGTGAGCATGCCCGTGGAACGAACGCTGTTTCAGATGGACACCTATGTGACCCTGTGCGCCTACGGAGAGCAGGCGGAAACGGCGCTCTCTGCCTGCACTGCGGAACTCGCCCGGCTGGAGGCCCTGTTCTCCGTCACACAGGCGGAGAGCGACATCGCGCACATCAACGCTGCCGATGGCGCGCCCGTGACCGTCGATGCGGACACGGCCGAGCTGCTTGCGGCAGCAAAAGCGCTGTCAGCCGAAACCGGCGGCGCTTTCGACGCGACGGTCTATCCGCTCATGCAGCTCTGGGGCTTTGGCGGCGAGCCGTCCGTGCCGGATGGCGATGACATTGCCGCCCTGTTGCCGCTCGTGGATATGGAACAGCTCGTGCTGGAAGACGGCCATGCGTCTCTGCCGGCCGGGATGGGACTGGACCTTGGCGGCATCGCCAAGGGATATGCGGCGGACAAGCTCTGCGCGCTGCTCGGCACCTACGGCGTAAAAAGCGCCATGCTCTCGCTCGGCGGCAACGTGTCCGTGCTTGGCACAAAGCCCGACGGCAGCAACTGGCGCATCGGCATACGGAACCCGAAAGACGCCTCAGGCATTGTCGGCGTCGTAGAGGCCAGCGACTGCGCCATCGTCACCTCCGGCAGCTATCAACGATATTTTGAGGCAGACGGCAAGCGTTATCACCACATACTCGACCCGGATACCGGCTACCCGGCCGACGGCGGCCTGGCGTCGGTCACGATTATGACGGCCAACGGTACGCGCGCCGACGCGCTGTCTACCGCCCTGTTCGTCATGGGCGAGGCGGACGCCATTCGCTATTGGCGCGTCTACGGCCAGGGGGCGGAAGGATTTGCCTGCGTCCTCGTCACGGAGGACGGCCGCGTGCTGTATACCGAGGGCGCGCCGTTTTCTCCGGCAAGCGGCGTGCATGCGGAATGCATCCCGCTACTGGCATCCTGAACCGCCGTCACACTGGAGGTATATCCATGAACATCAAACGCTATAGCTTCGCCCTGTTGGCCGCGCTGGCCGCGCTGCTGATCGGCGGGCATATCCTGGTTATGGCCGTGCGTTCGGCACGGGAGGCTGCCCTCCTCGCCGGCATCGGCACGCCCGTGCCCTATGCGGAGGGCGCGAGTTTCGCCGTGGACGCCGCCCACGATTGCGCCTTTGTAGCGGAAGAGGGCGAGCGCATCACGCTGTTCGACTATCTGGGAACGCCTGTGCTGCTGCACTTCTGGAACGGCGAAGGAGAAGAGGAACTGGCGGAACTGCAGGCGCTGGAGCGCGCCTATCAGGAATACGGCGAACAGATCATTTTCCTGCCCGTTCACACGCAGGGCACTCAGTCGCGCAGCGAGGCGGAGGCCTTTTACCGCCGCGAATCGCTCGCGCTGCCGCTGTTTTTCGACGAGGATGGCAGCGCAATTGAGGCCTACGGCAAGCCGCAGGCCCCAGTTACCTACTTTATCGATGCGGAGGGATTCATCGCCGCTTCCTCCACGGGCAGCATCGACGAGGACACGCTCCTGTTTGGCCTGTCCCTGCTCAGCGATCTGACGACGCCGGCTCCAAGCCCCTCTGCCTCCGACCCGGCCGCCACAGCTGCACCAGCAGAATAGCCAGAAACATCAGCACGCTGCCGGCAATCTCCCGGCCGGTCATCGTCTCGCCGAGCAACAGCGCGCCAAAGACGGCAGCAAACACGGACTCCATGCTCATGATCAGCGAGGCGATTGGCGCGGCTACCCGCCGCTGCCCCAGCATCTGACACGTATACGCCACGCCGCAGGAAAACACGCCGACGAACGCGATCGGCTGCCAGGCAGCCAGGATGTCGGAAAATGCCGGGCGCTCGATCGTCAACATGGGGATCGTCCCCAGAATGCCGGCCACCAGAAACTGGATACAGGACATGCGAATGCAATCCACCTCTGGCGAATATCGTTCCACGATCAGAATCTGCACGGCAAAACACAGCGCGCAGGCCAGCAGATACCAGTCCCCCTCCGAAACGGAAAACCCATCGCGGATGCACAACAGATACATACCTGCCAACGCCAACGTCACGCCGACCCAAACGGCCAGCCCGGCGCGTTTTTTTTGAAAAACCAGGGCTACGAGCGGCACGAGCACGATGTACAGCGCCGTAATAAAACCGGATTTCCCGGCCGTCGTCTGCTCGATGCCGCGCTGCTGCAGATAGCTCGCAAGAAACAGCGCCACGCCGCACAGCACGCCGCCCACCCATAGCGCGCGGCGATTTTGCACCGATCCCCCGCCCGCAACCCGGCGGCGGCGATTCGCGACAGCGATCACCGGCAACAGCGTCAACGTGCCAATATAAAAGCGCGTGGCGTTAAATGTAAATGCGCCGACGTGCTCTCCCGCAATGCTCTGCGCAGAAAAGGCCGCGCCCCAGATCAGCGCCGCCAACACGAGCAATAACAGGCTCTTCCATTGTTGTCCCATCCGATTTCCCATAGGCAATACTATACGATCATTTTGCATAAAAAGCAATACATGTCCGCAGAATTCTTTTCGTTTCGCATATTCATTCATATTCACGCCCGTCCGCCAACCATTGGCGCACGCGCCTTTACTGCATGGGGAAAGAGTACAACACCCGGCACATTCGGCTTTTGCCGAACATGCCGGGTTTCACATGGCATCCAGTTTGGGCGGCAAACACGCCCCCAGGCAAAAGGGCATCCCAGGCGGGCGCACCGCCGCAAACTCAATCCTGCAGTTCCAGCACGAGATGCTCGATGGCCGTGTGACGGTGCATGTAGATCACGTTGAGGCGCCCGTCCCGGTCGAAACACATGGCCGGCTGGCACTTGTTGCCGGGGGCGCTGGCCAGCTCGATCACATTGTACCACGTCCTGCCCTCGTCCTCGCTCGCCGCCAGCGTGAGCGGGCTGCGCTCGTGCCAGTCCGTCTCCGGCGTGTCGTTATACGCCATGAGGATGGTGCGCGCGCCATAGCTGACCACGTCCAGCTTGGACTCGTTGTTGCGGATGCCGCTCGGCACCGGCTGCGTCCAGGTCTTTCCGCCGTCCCGACTTTCCGCCGTATACGACGGCAGCGACCGGTTCCCCGCCGTCCCCCAACCGGTGTTGCCGGGGCAGGTGCGGGTGAACAGCCGCAGCGTGCCGTCCGGGCGCAGGCACAGCGCCGGCTCCCGGATCAGGTTCCCGTCGTCCGCGGCAAGGAGCGGCCCCGGTTCAAACGTCTCGCCGTCGTCGTGGCTGAAATAAATGCGGATCGCGCCGAAATACCGGTCCGGCAGCTCGCTGCTGGTGCTGGCGAACACGATCGTCCCATCTTCGAGCAGCACGCTGTCGTTGCTCGCGTGGCCCGACTGGATGTTGGCCGGGCGCGCAGGTTCCCACGTGCGCCCGCCGTCGCGCGTCTTGCGCGTCCACAGCTCGTCCCGGCCGTTACACCAGGTCAGGAAGTTGACCTCGGTGTCGAGGAACTTCGCAAACAGCAGGATGATCTCGCCGTGGCGGTTTTTGATCCAGATCGGGTCGTGACAGCAATAGCGGATGTCGCAGCCGACCGCGTCCGGGTTCGACCACCGCGCGGCGCCCGGCTCCAGCACGGAAACCCAGTCCTTTGCGTCGCGTCCCATCGGGTCGCCGTTCCACTGCAAAAACCCGCCGTTCCACACGGCCAGCAGGTTGCCGTTGTCGGCCAGCGTCAAGCTCGGCATGTGATAGCACTGCCGCTCGTCAAACCACTCCACGACCCACTTCCGATCGACAATTTTTGCCTTCATGGCTCCTCCATCCTTTCCGTCGTCTCTTCCAGCACCAGCAGCACGCTCTCCATGGGCGCGACCGCCAGCGGCAGCCTGCACATGCCCGCCCTGACCTGCGCGGCAAAGTGCACCTCGTGATCGTCGCTCGGCAGCGCGGCAACCCGCACCGTGCGCGCGCCGCCGCCAACGTGCAGTACGATGTTTTCCACCGCGTCCAGTGCGCCGTTGACCAGGTACAGGCAGGTCCGCCCGCCGTCGTCCATGCAATAGGGCACGAGATACGGCGCACCGCACACCATGGGCGCGTCCAGCCGTCCGGAGGTGGCCAGCACGTCCTGCAGCAGCTCCTGCCGCACGTCGTTCAGCAGCATCGGCGGGATGTCCTGCGGGCTGCTGAAATTGCCGAACGGATAGACGAACACGCGCCCGTCGACGACCGCCTCGCACGGGCCACGGTCGCGCCGGAAGGAGCGGCTCATGGACATTGCGGTGGAAAATCTGCGCGCCTATCTGGCCGGGGCGGCCGTAAACGTAGTCAACGGCTGACCTGAGGCTGGCAAGGAACAGCAGGCAGCCGCGGCCGGCGTGCCGGCAAACCGGGGCAAAATAACCACAGCCCGGGAGGAACGGCAGCCCCATTCCGGCGCGGCGCGGGCGCATGCGGGCAACCTGTGCGGGGCGCGCGGGGTGTGGGCGACCCGCGTGTAGCAGGATGTCGCGCGGGGGGGCATGCGGGGGATAACAAAAAGACAGCGCCATATGACATGGCGCTGTCTCTTGTTGGATCCCGGCGGCTACCTATCTTCCCGGGCCGTCTCCAGCCAAGTATTGTCGGCGTATGAGGGCTTAACTGCTGTGTTCGGAATGGGAACAGGTGGTACCCCTCAGCTTAACCACCGGAAACTTCCGGTACCCTGAGTACCTTGAAAACCGCATACCTTTCTTTCGCTTTGATCAAGCCCTCGACCTATTAGTATCGGTCAGCTTCATGCGTCACCGCACTTCCACCTCCGACCTATCAACCTTGTCGTCTTCAAGGGGTCTTACTTCCATGAAGGAATGGGAGATCTTATCTTGAGGTCGGCTTCACGCTTAGATGCCTTCAGCGTTTATCCGATCCGCACTTGGCTACCCAGCCGTGCCGCTGGCGCGACAACTGATTCACCCTTGGTGCGTCCATCCCGGTCCTCTCGTACTAAGGACAGCTCCTCTCAAATCTCCTGCGCCCACGATGGATAGGGACCGAACTGTCTCACGACGTTCT
>OLGB01000576.1_pt1 | contig 51365 bp, 35 predicted proteins | sample 1605691 | NCBI WGS metagenome assembly OLGB01 (sample SAMEA3888925, study PRJEB22519) | human gut metagenome | biome: human gut; feature: human-associated habitat; material: faeces | place: Denmark | collected 2010
TTAGGGCACTGAAAAGTGCCCTTTCGAAGGGGGATGCCCTAAATTGAGTGCTTACCGTTGTTGCCCTAAAGGAACGTCATAGCCTTTACGGGCTGGATATTGTTGCTCCTGAAAAGGAGGGGGTGGTAAAGACTTTCTCCTGGAAGGATATTGAACCAGCTTCTTTTCCGATGCGGAATCTTCCTGAATTCGATGCCATTATTCATCTGGCTGGTAAAGCCCATGACACGAAGAACCGGTCTGCTGCCCAAGCCTATTTTGATATCAATATGGGATTGACTCAAAAGATATTTGATTTCTTTCTGGAATCGTCTGCGAAGAAGTTCGTATTCTTCAGTTCTGTGAAAGCCGCTGCAGACAGTGTGGTGGGTGATATGCTGACTGAAGATGTGGTGCCTGCTCCGGTAGGGCCTTATGGGGAAAGTAAGATAGCTGCCGAGAATTACATCCTTGACAAGTTGAAGGTTGAGAATGGGAAATTGAAAGCTAATCCTTATGATGACAAGCAGGTTTATATCCTGCGTCCCTGCATGATTCATGGTTCCGGCAATAAAGGCAATCTGAATCTTCTTTATAATGTGGTGAGGAAAGGTGTTCCCTGGCCTTTAGGGGCTTTTGAGAACAGAAGGTCTTTTACTTCAATAGACAATCTCTGCTACGTGGTGGAAGGTCTTTTGACCAAGGAGGTGGCGAGTGGTATCTACCACATGGGAGATGACGAAGCCTTGTCCACAAATGAACTGATAACTTTGATGTGTCGGGCTTTGGAGCGTAAGCCGCATATCTGGAAGATAAACAGAGGACTGATGGAGTTCTGTGCTCGGCTTGGGACTCTGCTCCATTTGCCTTTGAATACAGAGCGTCTGCGCAAGTTGACAGAGAATTATGTGGTGAGTAATGCGAAAATAAAGGCTGCCCTGGGAATTGACAGAATGCCGGTGAGGGCAGAGGAGGGGATAGTGAGAACGATAAAATCGTTCTCAAATTAAAAGTTAAGAATTAAAAATTGATAATTAAAAATTAAAGAGGAAAATACTGTTATGTATTATCTGCTTATACTGGTTCTGCTGTTTTTAGCAGAACTTTTTTATTTTAGAGTGGCTGATAGGTACAATATCATCGACAAGCCCAATGAGCGGAGTTCCCATACGAAAGTGACTTTACGCGGTGGTGGGATTATTTTCTATTTCGGGGCGTTTGCCTATTTCCTGACGAGTGGCTTTGAATATCCCTGGTTCCTGCTTGCCTTGACACTGGTGACGTTCATCAGCTTCGTGGACGATATAAAATCCACCGGACAGATGACAAGGCTGCTTTTTCATTTCTCTGCTATGGCTATGATGTTTTATCAGTGGGGACTTTTCTCCTTGTCCTGGTGGTGGATAGTCATAGCCTTGATAGTCTGTACGGGTATCATCAATGCCTACAACTTTATGGATGGCATTAACGGCATAACCGGTGGTTATTCTCTGGTTATTCTTGCTGCGTTGGCCTATATCAATAAGGAGGTGGTTACTTTTGTGGAAGCGGATTTCATCTATACCGTTATCTGTTCCGTTCTAGTCTTCTGTTTCTTCAATTTCCGCAAGCGTGCTAAATGCTTTGCCGGTGATGTGGGTTCGGTGAGCATTGCCTTTATCCTTCTTTTCCTGATAGGCAGGCTCATCATTGAAACGGAAGATTTCAGTTGGATAGTCCTTTTATCCGTTTATGGTGTGGATAGTGTACTGACTATCATTCACCGCCTGATGCTTCATGAGAATATCGGGCTACCGCATCGCAAGCATCTGTATCAGATTATGGCGAATGAGCTGAAGATTCCCCATATAATGGTTTCTTCTATTTACATGGCAGTACAGGCAATCATTATCGTAGGATATATAATGTGTTTAGGTTACGGTTATTGGTATTTGACAGGTATAATTCTTTTGCTTTGTTTTTCTTATACCTGCTTTATGAAGAAGTATTTCGGATTGCACCAGTCTACGTGAGTAATACTGAAATGATGATTAGTAGAATAATGAAAGGCGATGGAGACTAAAATCTCCATCGCCTTTCGTCTTATTTTTGAAATATAAATCGTACCTTTGTCATATACCAATCAGGTTATAATAATAACATGGAACAGATGCGTAAACTGCCGATTGGCATACAGACTTTTGAGGAAATACGTAGGGATGGTTATCTCTATGTAGATAAGACGGCTATGGTTTATCAAATTGCAAATGTAGGTAAACCTTATTTCTTGAGCCGTCCCCGTCGTTTTGGCAAGAGTCTGCTTCTTTCTACCTTTGAAGCCTACTTTCAAGGACGCAAAGACTTGTTTCAGGGCTTGGCCATCGAACAGTTGGAAACGAAGTGGGAACAGTATCCTGTTCTACATCTTGACTTGAATGCCCGGAAATATGAAACTGCTGCTGACCTGACGGCTATGCTTAATCAGTATCTGGAGAAATGGGAGCTGCTCTATGGTCAGGAGAAGGAAGACCGTAGTCCGGAGGAGCGTTTTGCTTACGTGATAGAGCGGGCATGCACGCTGACGGGAAAGCAGGTTGTTGTGCTGATTGATGAGTATGACAAGCCATTGCTTCAAGCGGTCTTGGATGAGAACTTGCTGGATGAGTATCGGAAAATATTGAAAGCGTTCTACGGTGTCTTGAAGAGCGCTGACCGTTATCTTCGTTTTGTTTTCCTGACCGGAGTGACCAAGTTTGCGCAAGTAAGTGTATTCAGTGACTTGAACCAGCTGAATGATATCAGCATGAAGTCTCCTTACGCTGCTTTGTGTGGTATTACCAAAGAGGAGTTGGTGAAAACCTTTCTGCCGGAACTTGAGAGACTGGCTAAACGAAGAGGGATATCTTTACAAGAAGTGATTGATTTGATGGAACGTCAATATGATGGTTACCATTTTCATCCGGAAGGTGTAGGAATGTTCAATCCGTTCAGTGTATTGAATGCTTTTGATGCAGAAGAGATGGGGTACTATTGGTTTCAGACCGGCACACCTACTTACTTGGTTGACTTGCTGAAGCAGAGTGATTACGATATACGTCTATTGATAGATGGAGTGGAAGTGCTGGCTTCCGCTTTCTCTGAATATCGTGCGGAAACAAATAATCCTCTTCCGATGATTTATCAAAGTGGTTATTTGACCATAAAAGGGTATGATGATGATGTGAAGCTATACACTTTAGGCTTTCCAAATGATGAGGTTCGTTACGGCTTTCTGAATTTTTTGGTACCCTATTATACCAATGTATCCAATGATGAGACTGGTTTCCACATCGCTAAATTCATGCGTGAATTGAAGAGTGGAGATGTGGAGGCGTTTATGGAGCGTCTTAAGATATTCTTCTCCGGTATTCCGTACGAGTTGAGTGATGATACGGAACGTCATTATCAGGTTATTTTTCATGTAGTGTTTACTTTGCTGGGACAGTTCATCCGGTCCGAGGTTCGCAGCAGCCGCGGCCGTGCGGACGCAGTAGTTCATACCCCTACCGCTATTTATGTTTTTGAGTTCAAACTGGACGGTACGGCCGACGCAGCTCTGAAGCAAATAGATGAGAAGGGGTATCTGATTCCTTATACCTTGGATGGCAGGAAATTAGTGAAAGTAGGTGTGAACTTCAGTAAAGAAACACGGAATATTGATGAATATATTGTCGTGGAGGAATAGGAACGAACAATCCTATATACGGAAAAGGCGATGGAGAATCAAATCTTCATCGCCTTTTCCATATTATAGTATTTCATTTTATTTCTTCATCCTCAGCACCCGTATTCCCGTCCACTTATTATTGTCTTTCAGCATTTGGGACAAGGGGACTTTGGAGACGACCACTTTCTTGTCGGTAGAGGAAGCGTGTACCAGCAGGAGTTTGCTATCCGCATAGAAAGCGATTCCCATGTGGGCTACGTCCAGCCCCGGAGTGTTGGTGGTGATGGCTATGATATCGCCGTCTTTAATCCACGGGAGACCATCGGCGGGAAGTTTGGCTTTGGGAAGATAGTGAATTTCCTTGCCGGACAAGGATTGTTCAATCTTCTTCATTTTGGCTATGTTCTCCGGAGAATTTGCCAGCTGCTTGTAGAGTTGGGGGTGGGAAGACATGTAGGAGATGGACAACCGTTCGGTGTCGGGACTCATGGCGCCCGTTACATCTTGAAGGAAGCCGTTGCGTACGCCATTGTTTATCCAGTCGGCAATATAATGCAGGCGGGAAGTGTACCCGTCGATTTTACCGTCACGGTAACGGATTTTTTGCAGGTTATCGGCGAAAGCGCTTTCCGAGATGTCTCCGTCGGCCAATTTGGGGGTGAGTGTCTCTGCCAGTACATATTCCACCAGCGTGGTACAGTCTACTTCATCGCAGTTGATGACGAGTTCTTCGGGACCATCAGCCTCCAGCGTATGGGCTACGTATGGCACATCCAGATACTTTATTCCATTGCTCAACATATCTTTCCCTCCCTGGGCAGAAACGGAAGTTACCATGGCTGCGGCGCAGAGGGCGCTGAACATAAATTTAGTCATTGTTTTCATTTTTCTTTCTTTTGATTATTATTGTTCTTGAACGTAAAAAGGATGCAGCAAATTTACTACATCCTTTTTATAAAAGCTTAATCCGGAGGGATTAAATTCAATATTGCCGGATTAAATATTTATAATCCTCCTTTTTATCGAACGGAACAAGGGAGAAACCGTATTCAATGGCGTTCTCTTTGCCCGGACGAATCAGATAGGGCTCATGGGCGGTTGCGCCCCAACTGTCGTCTCCACCGACACCCATCATGCGGTAATCAATGAACAAATCGACCATCTTTTCCGGCAGAGGGTCGGTGAGGTGGCGGTGATGGGTCTTTTCGGTACGCGGAGCGCCGTTGTCAATCGTATCGCCGCTGTCCATACTTTCCAGGGGATAGTTGGAGGCGTTCAGCTCAAAGGTGCGGTCGGCGATGAGCAGCAAACCACGTTGCGTCTTATCGGTAAGGGCGCACCAATAGATGTCCGTGCGATGGTTGTTCTCCTGTGGGCGGACATACGGCTCGTACATATCCTTGACCGGGATGGCGTACTCTCCGATGAACTGGGAGGTACGGCGGTCTCGGTAATTCTCTTTCGGACCGCGACCGTAGTAGGTCAAGTCTGTAAAGCTTTCCGGCAACTGCATCCGCAGGCCCACACGCGGTATCATCGGAGCTTGGTCTCCTTCGGCCACGAACCGGTTGTCTACCTTGATGACTCCGCTGGCATATATCTTATAGGTGATGTCCCAACGGGCATCTGTCTGTGGAAAACGGTAGGTCACCTTTATTGTCGTGGCATTGCTGCCCGGAGTCACTTGGAAACTTTCGGCTTTTGGTTCTTGATAGCTTGCCTCTTTCCAGGCTTTGAGGCGGACGGGGAGGTTGGCTCCATAATCATTGTCCGTCGGTGCACGCCAGAAGAATGGGCGGGGACCTTGACCGTTCAGTATGTACTCGTGCTTCTTGTATAAATAGGAGGTGAGCAGACCGCTTTGCTTGTCGAAGGTGGCTTTGAAGTCGGGACCGGAGAACGCCACCAAATTTCCCTCTTCCTTAGAAGTGGCGGGCTGCTGTGCCGTAGCCTCTTTCTTGTAGAAAGTATGGACGTAGGTCTGTTCGCGTGCGATGACCGTGCCGGCCGGGAGGAAAGGCTCTGCCGTCTTGATGGCTGCATAGAACTCGATACGCACATCTCCCGTTGTCTGTTTCTCTTTGGGTATGCCGTTCAGGAAGCCGGTGGTTACCGTCTTGCCCGGTGCGGCATGGATATTTTCAATCTTGCCACGGTAGACTTCCTTTCCGTGGTCGCGGATGATGTAGTAGAAGTCGTACTTGTCGAGATTGGTGAAGGAGAAATCATTGCGGATTTTCACGGTGGAAGTCTGCTTGTCGAAATCAAGGAACTTGATGTTCTGGTATACTTTTCCCATCTCTTCTGTCTGCGGCTTGACACTGCGGTCGGGGTATACCACGCCGTTGATGCAGAAATTGCCGTCGGAGGGCGTGCCGTTCTCGCCATAATCGCCGCCATAGGTCCAGTATTTACGGCCGTCGTCTGTTTGGGCGGCAAAGCCCTGGTCTACCCAGTCCCAGATACAGCCGCCCTGGAGGATGGGATATTTTTCGATGATGTCCCAATACTCCTGGAAGTTGCCGAGGCTGTTGCCCATGGCATGGGCATACTCGCAAAGAATGAGGGGACGCGTCATCTCCTTGTTCCGGGCATACTTCTCCAGATAGGAAGGGGAAGCGTACATCGGGCAGTAGATGTCCGTATTCCATTCCAACAGTGCGCGTTCATACTGGATGGGACGGCTGTCGAGCGTCTTCAAGGTGTTGTAGGTAACGTAGAAATTCAATCCGTTCCCGGCTTCGTTGCCCAGCGACCAGATGATGACTGACGGATGGTTCTTGTCCCGTTCGTACATATTCATGGTACGGTCGAGGTGGGCATTCATGAAGAGCGGATTGTTTCCCAGCGTGCCGCTTACACGCAGGTCGTAACCCATGCCGTGGCTTTCGATATTGGCTTCGTCGATGACGTAGATACCATATTCGTCACAGAGTTCGTAGAAACGTTCCTGCTGGGGATAGTGACAGGTGCGGACGGTATTGACATTGTATCTCTTCCAAAGCTCGAAATCTTTCTTCATCAGTTCTTCGGAGACATAGTGACCGGTATTCTCGTTGTGTTCGTGATAGTTCACGCCTTTCACGAGGATAGGTTGTCCGTTTACCAACAGTTGCTTGTCCTTGATTTCCACTGTACGGAAACCTACTTTGCAGCTTGTCGCTTCAATCACATCTCCGTTCGGGCGCTTCAAGCTGACGACGAGGGTATAGAGGTTGGGCGTTTCGGCTGTCCATTGCAGGGGTTCCTGGATGGTCTTCTTGGTGAATTCCACTTCCGTTTGGTCATCGCTGACCTGGGTAGAGGACTGGGCTATCTGCTGGTCGTTCTTGTCCAGCAGGCGGTAACCAACGACAAATGGGGAATTTTGTCCGCTTTCATTGGTAAACTGCACCTTTACCTTGAGGATACCGTTCCGGTAGTTCTCATCCAAAGGAGACTCCACCTTGAAGTCCGTGAGATGGATTTGAGGCTGGGCATATAAGTAAATGTCCCGTTCGATACCACTGATGCGCCAGAAGTCCTGGCATTCCAGATAGTTGGCATCGGAAAAGCGGTGTATCTGAATGGCAATGACATTCTTCCCTTTCTTGGCAATGGCGCTGACGTTGAAACGCGCCGGAGTCTTTGCATCTTTACTCATGCCTACAAACTTGCCGTTAAGGTAGTAGAAGGCTGCCCCGCGTACACCGTCGGCACTCAGGAAAATCTCCTTATCGTCCCAGTCTCCCGGAAGAGTGAACTCGCGGCGGTAGGTGCCGGTGGGATTCCATTCTTGGGGAACGTACGGAGGGTTGGGCTTGTCCCAATAAGGAGGATAGCCCGAAGAACAGAACTCATAGGGATGGTTCACGTAGATGGGCGTGCCGAATCCTTGCAACTCCCAGTTTCCGGGTACATTGATGTCCGGCCAGCGGCTGGCGTCCACACGGTCCATCATGAAGTCCGTGGGGCGGTCGGCGAAGGTTTCCACATAATGGAATTTCCATTTCCCGTTAAGGGACAAGCGGAAGGTTCCGTTCTTGCGGTCATTGATGACGGCATCAGCCTCCGTGACGTAGGAGGTGAACGTGCTGCGGGCAGGCTCCCGGTTGATGCTTGTCAGCTTGGGGTTGGTAATCTCTTCGTAGCGATTGTTCTCCTGAGCAGTCAGGGCAAAGGGAAAAGCTGCGAGGCAAGTGAGTAAAAAATACTTTTTATTCATAATTGCTTTTATTTCTTTGTGGTAGGTTCAGAGACCGGGAATACGAGCCCTTCACGCAACCACTTCTCCAGTTCTTCCGTCCATTGACGCTTGTAGGTGAAGTTGTCCCGGAATCCCCAGCCATGTCCGCCGGTAGGGTAGGCATGCAGGCTGGCAGGCACTTTGTGGTCGCGCAAGGCGAGGAAATAGCCAATGCCGTTGATGGGTGGCACTGCGTCGTCGTCCGAAGAAAGCATGATAAAAGCCTGCGGAGTGCCTGGGGACACTTGTCTTTCGAGGGAGTATTTTTGTTCCAGCTCCTGAGATGGATTTTCTCCGATAAGGTTCTTGCGGGAACCTCCATGGGTAACGCCTTTCTGCATGGAAATTACTGGATAGAACAAGATCTGGAAGTCGGGACGGGTTTTGTCACTGCTGTATAGTGTGGCAAGCGAAGCTGCCAGATGGCCGCCGGCAGAAGCGCCCATGATGCCTACACGCTGAGGATTGACACCCCATTCGGCGGCATGTTCGCGTACCATGCGGATGGCTTGTTCGGCATCGGAAAGGGGCACTTCATGGTGCCCGTTGGGCATACGGTATTTCAGTACTGCATAGGTGATGCCTTGTGTGTTGAACCAGGGAGCCATGTCGTGTCCCTCGTGCTTCATGGCCAGCCCCCCGTAGCCGCCTCCCGGACACATGATGATGGCCATGCCGTTGGGGTGGGAGGCAGGATACACCGTAAGGGTAGGGGTGGTGACATCGGACACCCATTCGTTGTTATGGTTCTGTCCGGAATTGGTCAGTTCGTTGTTATTGGGGGCACCGTTGGGCCATAGGGGCAGCTCAACGGGCTTTTGTGCAGATAACATGGTCGCTGCAAATAGAAAAGATAAAAGTAGAATCTTTTTCATGTTCTTGGTATTTAAAAGTTATTTGGTTTTCATGGAAGCTTTGATGAGGTAGAATATCAGAATGGCATAAGCACCCAGCGCCAGCACTTCGGACCAGGTGTTCTGCAACCATGCATCGTTTACGAGGTTGATTCCTCCGAAACGCATGGCAGCACTTGCCACACCCATCAATGCACCGCCGGCAATGAAACCGGAGGCAAGCAGGGTACCTTTCTCCCCGCGTTCGGCATTGAGAGCGGCATCCTTGCTGCGGCTGGTCACGTACCAGTTGATGGCACCGCCCACTACCAACGGAACATTCAGTTCCAATGGGATGAACATACCCAATGCAAATGCCAGTGCGGGAATCTTGCAGAAATTGAGGATGACGGCCAGCACTGCACCGATACCGTAGAGCGGCCAGGGCGCACCCACACCGTTCATCAACGGTTCGATAACGGCCGCCATGGCATTGGCTTGCGGAGCGGCCAGCTGTCCGCTGGTGAAACCGTATGTCTTGTTCAGGATAATCATTACACCACCTACGGTAGCGGCAGAAACGATGGTTCCGAGGAACTTCCAGGTCTCCTGCTTGGCAGGCGTGCTACCCAGCCAGTAACCGATTTTCAAGTCTGTGATGAAGCCTCCCGCCATGGACAGTGCCGTACATACAACACCGCCCATCACCAGTGCCGCAACCATCCCTTCGGGACCTTTCAGCCCTACGGCTACCATGACTACGGATGCCAGGATTAATGTCATCAGCGTCATTCCGGATACGGGGTTTGTGCCCACAATCGCAATGGCATTGGCTGCCACGGTGGTGAACAGGAAAGCGATACCTGCAACAAGCAGGATAGCTACAATGGTATGTGTCAAGTTGCCCTGCATCACATCGAAGTAGAAGAAGAGAACAACCAGCAGCAGCGTGATGATGGAACCGATGGCGATAATCTTCATGGAGATGTCCCGCTGTGTGCGTTTCACACTGGCTTCCACGTTGGACTTACCTCCCATTTCCTTGGCAGCCAGTCCTACGGCACTCTTGATGATGCCCCAAGACTTGATAATGCCGATGATACCTGCCATGGCAATGCCACCGATACCGATGCTCTTGGCATAGTATTTGAAGATTTCTTCCGGAGCCATAGCGCCTATGGTTGCCGTGATTTCGGGGTTCCATTGGTTCAGTACGGAATCTCCCCAAATCATGGACATACCGGGGATGATAATCCACCATACGGCCAGTGAGCCGGCACAGATGATGGACGCGTATTTCAGTCCCACAATATAACCCAGACCGAGCACGGCAGCACCCGTATTAACCTTGAATACCAGCTTGGCTTTCTCGGCCAGCATTTCGCCGAAGCCGCATACGCGGGTAGTGAAATTCTCGTTCCACCAGCCGAAGGTTGCCACGATGAAGTCGTATAGACCTCCGATAATACCAGCCATGAGTAATGGTTTTGCCTGGCTTCCGCCCTTTTCACCGGAGACGAGCACTTGTGTGGTGGCTGTCGCCTCGGGGAAGGGATACTTGCCGTGCATGTCGCTCACGAAATATTTGCGGAAGGGGATAAGGAAGAGAATACCCAGCACACCTCCCAGCAGGGAACTGATAAAGACTTGTGCAAAGGTGACGGTGATTTCTTTCGGATAGGTCTCTTGGAGAATATAGAGTGCCGGAAGGGTGAAGATGGCACCTGCCACGATGACGCCCGAGCTGGCACCGATAGACTGGATAATGACGTTTTCGCCCAATGCATTTTTGCGTTTGGCGGCACCCGATACGCCGACGGCAATGATGGCGATGGGGATGGCGGCTTCGAATACTTGTCCCACCTTCAGCCCCAGATAGGCGGCTGCGGCCGAAAAGAGGATGGCCATCAGAATACCCCATGTCACCGACCAGGCATTTACTTCTGAATACTTCTTATCCGGGCTCATCAGAGGGTTGTACACTTCTCCCGGTTTCAATTCACGGAACGCATTTTCCGGTAGTCCGGTAATAGGTTCTTCTTCTTGTTTCATAGGTTTTGTAGTTTTATGTTTTTCTTTAATAGACTTCAAAGATAGTGCAAACCGAATGCAGGATAAAATGAGCAAGCTCATTATTATTCTGCTGAGGTGCAGCCTATCTTCGCATTTTAGGCAAAGAAAGCAAAAAAAAAGGAGATTTAAAAAAATCTCCTTAATTCTGTATGGTAAAATGCTTATTTGGCATCTTTAGCGGTCATGTCCCCTTCGATAAATAATCGCATGATTTCCGTTTTGGCATTGGTGCGCAGGGTAATGGATTTCTTGAAGTGTCCGGGGTATCTTCCGGTTCCATTATAAGTTACTTTCACTGTTCCAGTCTTTCCCGGTGCTATCGGTTCTTGTGAATATTCGGGAACGGTACATCCGCAGGAAGCTACAGCCTGATGGATGACAAGCGGAGCATCGCCTACGTTCGTAAACTTAAAGGTGTAGCTGACCACAGGACTGTTTTCGGAGAATGTGCCGAAGTTGTGGGTGGTCTGTTCGAATTTGATGTCTGCCTTTCCTTGTGCATAGGCATAACCGATGCTCATAACCAGCAGCATCATATAAAAAACGACTTTCTTCATGTTCTTATCTTTTTTATATTTCAACGGCGCAAAGGTAACCCATTTTCATTAAAATAATGCCTATGGCGTGCGAAATTGTATTAAATCGGACTCAAAAGGTCTCTGTACGAATGATAAGCAGGGAAAAATAGGGGAAGCGGATGGTCGCTATCCGCTTGCTGTCATTGATATACTTCTCTTCCGGAGTGCCTACATTCTCAAAATAGTGATACCGGTATTCGGGATGCAGGCGGATGCAGCGGTGAATCTCATCGGTGCATCTGGACAACTTCATGATGACAACCGCACTGTTTTCGCTTGTCAGTTTCTCTATCTCTTCTGTCGTAGTAATGCCGGGTATCACCGTCAGCCGCTCTTCCTGGCTGGCCACATGGAGCCTGCCCAGTGCGCCGGCGGCAATGAAGGCGGGGATACCGGGGATGTGCTTCACGGGGATGCCGTCTGCCTGCAATTTGTCATATACATAGTGTATGGAAGAGTAGAATCCGGCATCTCCTTCGGCAACGATACAGACCTTCTTTCCTTGTTGCCGGAGGGTGGAGCTCTCCATATAGACCTCGTTGTAGGCGCTCAGGGCTTTTTCACGCAGTTTGCTCATGGGGAGTGGAAAGCGGCGTACCGTGTTTTCCGGGATGTCGAGTTGCGATAGGATGTCGGCTGCGCGTGAAACTCTGTTTCCATCCTTAGTCAGTGTTTCGGGACAGAAGATACAGTCGGCTGCCTGCAGGGCTGTCAAGCCTTTTACGGTAATCAGTTCCGGTTCGCCGGGACCGAGAGATACAAATATGACGGGGAACATTTGAATGAAGACATTAAAGGTTAAAAATTAAAGAACAGCAAAACGGCTACAAAAGTGGGGAAATAATCAGTAGCAAACAAGATATTCGCTATCTTTGTTATTTACTAAAACAATCTGTTTTTTATGGATTATCAACTGAACACCCGCTTGAATGGCAACATAGCCATGACTTCCAGCTACCATGAGCGTGCGTCGCTGCAACGTGACAAGACTCTGTATAAATTCATTTGGGTACAGAGCGGTACGCTCACTCTGGAAATAGACCATATCTCCATGCGCTTGGAAAAGGACGAAATCGTGACCTTGACCCCGTTGCATCACCTGGAGGTAAAAGAGGTGGACGGTGAATACCTGACGTTTGTATTCAACAGCAATTTTTATTGCATCTATGGACATGACAACGAGGTCTCTTGCAACGGACTCCTTTTTTATGGCTCTTCCAGGGTGATGAGACTGGCGCTTTCTGCCGGGCAGTCTTCCAACTTGCATGACATAGTCCGCATTTTCCGGCAGGAATCGGTCATTCATGACAATCTGCAGGAGGAGATGCTGCGGATTGTCTTGAAACGTTTCATCATTACCTGCACACGCATTGCGCGCCAGCTTTTCGGGGTGGGGCAGGAGAAGGAAAAGACGTTTGACATCATCCGGCAGTATTACGTATTAGTGGACCGGCATTTCAAGGAGAAGAAGCAAGTGCAGGATTATGCCGATATTCTTTGCCGTTCTCCCAAGACACTTTCCAATCTGTTCTCGACCTGCGGGTTGCCTTCCCCTTTACGGGTGATTCATGACCGCATTGAGGCAGAAGCCATGAGATTGCTGCTGTATACCCACAAAAGCGCTAAGGAAATCAGCTCCATTCTGGGCTTCGAAGACTTGTCCGCGTTCAGCCGTTTTTTCAAGAAAATGACCGGCGAGAGTGTCTCGGACTACCGGAAAAGAGTGAAACGGGAATAATTGCCAACTGTTGCGGAATAATTGCCATTTCGTACGTGGTGGAAAACAAGGAACTTTGCAAAAACAAAAATCAAGTCATATTACTGAAACCATTTAAAAAGTAGAACAAAGATGAAAACGAAATTGCAAAACTTGTTTATGGCTGCGTTGACGCTGGCCGCTTCCACTCAAAAGTTGGGTGTTAATTTGATTCGTGTAGCCATCCTGGTTATTTTCGTATGGATTGGTGGGTTGAAATTCTGGAATTATGAGGCTGAAGGGATTGTCCCTTTTGTGGCGAACAGCCCGTTCATGAGCTTCTTTTATACAAAGAGTGCCCCGGAGTACAAGGAGTATAAGCTGAAAGAGGGCGAGTTCAATGAGGCGAAACATCAGTGGCACGTGGAGAACAATACGTATGGTTTCTCTCACGGTCTGGGCATTCTGATTATGACCATCGGCATTCTGACATTTCTGGGGATATTCTCTCCGAAAATCGGACTGGCGGGAGCTGCACTGGCCATTGTCATGACAATAGGTACCCTCTCTTTCCTGGTGACAACCCCTGAGGTGTGGGTGCCCGACTTGGGAAGCGGGGAGCACGGCTTTCCGTTGCTGACGGGGGCAGGGCGCTTGGTCATCAAGGATACGGCCATTCTTGCCGGTGCCATTGTCGTACTGTCTGACAGTGCAAAAAGAGTATTGAACCAATTAAGGAAATAGACGTATGAAACAGTATGATGTCATTATCATCGGATTCGGCAAAGGCGGAAAGACATTGGCTGCCGAGTTGGCAAAACGGAAGCTGGACGTTGCCGTAGTGGAGCGTTCGGAAAAGATGTACGGAGGGACATGTATCAATATCGGTTGCATTCCCACAAAAACATTGGTGCATGCGGCAAAGCATGCGGACAAAGACGCTTCTTGGGAGGTCAAGAAGGCATACTATCGTCAGTCCATTGCAAGGAAGGAAGAGGTCGTCTCTTTCCTGCGTCAGAAGAACTATCACAATCTGGCCGACAATCCTCATATAACGGTCTATACGGGTATCGGCTCCTTTGCAGGTCCGGATGTGGTGGAAGTTGGGATGGTGGAAGGGACATTACAATTGCAAGCTCCCCGGATATTCATCAATACGGGTGCCGAAACCGTCATTCCACCGATAGAGGGGATACAAGGTAACCCACGGGTATATACCAGCACCTCCATTATGGAACTGACTGAGCTGCCGGCACAGCTCGTCATTGTAGGTGGGGGATACATCGGACTGGAATTTGCTTCCATGTATGCTTCATTCGGTTCGCAAGTCACGGTGCTCGAGGGCTCTTCCGAACTGATATCCCGGGAGGACCGGGACATTGCGGACAGTGTCCGGGAGGTATTGGAACAGAAAGGAATCGTTTTCAGGCTGAATGCACGCGTGCAGTCCGTGAAAGACTCTGACGTCATTTACCGGGATGCGGTCACGGGAGAGGAACATCAGTTGCAGGCTGATGCCATCCTGCTGGCTACCGGACGGCGTCCGAATACGGCAGGCTTGAATCTGCCGGCGGCAGGTGTAGAGGTGAATGAGCGCGGAGCCATTGTGGTGGACGACTATTTGCAGACTACCAACCCCAAGATACATGCTATCGGTGATGTAAAGGGCGGTTTGCAGTTCACCTATATTTCTTTGGATGATTACCGCATCCTGCGCGAAGACCTTTTCGGGGCAGGAGAACGCAAGGTGTCCGACCGTGACCCGGTGAGTTATTCGGTATTCATCGACCCGCCGCTTTCACGCATCGGGCTGAGCGAAGCGGAAGCACGCAAGAAGGGATTGAATATAAAGGTCAACAAGCTGCCGGTAGCCGCCATTCCGCGTGCCAGGATTTTGGGCGATACGAACGGACTCTTCAAGGTGGTGGTGGACGCCGATACGGACAAGATAGTGGGATGTACGCTGTTTGGTCCGGAATCGAGCGAGGTCATCAACCTGGTAGCAATGGCTATGAAGACCGGGCAGGAATATACCTTCCTCCGTGATTTTGTCTTTACACATCCCAGCATGAGCGAAGCGCTGAATGACTTGATGGGCTTTTAAAGATTATTTAGGCACAATATCCGTCAATTTGCAGGAAGAGCATTTGCGTATCTCCCCAAAAATGACGAATATTGTGCCCGAATTCTATAAACCCCAATAGTCATGACCCGGATATCTGCCATAGGCATTGCACTGCTGTGCATTTTATGCGTAACCTCTTGCGGTTCAAAATCAAAACAGACTTCTACAGCATCCTCTTCAGAAACAAGCCATTTGCCTATCGCGACAGATACGGCGGCTGCCATTGTACCGCTTTATGCCAAAGGCTATACGGTGAAGTACTTGCCGGACCATGTCCGTCTGGTGGATATACACGACCCTCAAAAAGAAAGCAGCAGCACTTTCCACTATGCGCTGGTACCGAAAGGCATAAAGCCTGTCGGTATACCGAGCGACTATACGGTGATTGAAACGCCGGTAGAGCACGTTATGTGTATGACATCCCTGCAACTTTCCAACTTCATCCGTCTGGATGCCTGCGATTATGTGGTGGGCATCACCAGTACGCGCCATCTCTTCAACAAGGAGATGAACGACCGTTTGAAGTCCGGCGAGACCGTGAAGATTGGTATCGAAGGGAACTTTGATAATGAAGTGATAATGAGCATGAATCCGGATGTTATCTTTATCTCTCCTTTCAAGCGGGGTGGATATGATGCCATGCGGGAAATCGGTATTCCACTGGTTCCCCATTTGGGATATAAGGAGATGACCCCGTTGGGGCAGGCTGAATGGATAAAATTCATCGGCATGTTTATAGGCCAGGAAGTGGAGGCGAATGAAAAGTTTGCTGCGATAGAGAAGCGCTATAACGAATTGAAGGAGCTGGCTGCCAACGTGAAGAAGCGTCCGGTGGTATTCAGCGGCGAGATACGGGGTGGCAACTGGTATGCAGTGGGAGGAAAGAGCTTTCTTGCCGAACTGTTCCGTGATGCCGGTGCGGATTATTTCTTGAAAGACGATCCCCGTTCGGGAGGTGTCACGCTGGATTTTGAAACCGTATATAGCCAGGCGGAGAGTGCCGATTACTGGCGCATTGTCAACAGCTATGACGGGACGTTCACGTATGATGCCTTGAAGTCCCTCGACCCGCGTTATGCCGACTTCCGTGCGTTCCGTGAGAAGGGAGTGGTATACTGCAACATGCGTGAGAAACCCTTCTACGAAAGTATGCCCATGCAGCCCGAAATTGTATTGGAAGACTTGATACATGCTTTCCATCCCGATTTGTTGCCCGACTATAAACCGACTTACTACGAACTGCTGAAATGATAAAAAGACCCATACTTCCGTTGATGTTGCTGACACTGGCATCTATCTTTCTTTTTTTCCTGCTGAACCTGCTTTTGGGGTCGGTTCACATTCCTCTGCGCTCCGTGTGGAACATATTGTGGGGAAATACGGATGAATCCGTTATTTGGCAGAATATTATCTGGAAGTCCCGCGTGCCCCAAGCGTTGACGGCATTGGTGGCGGGAGCAGGGCTGTCAGTCAGCGGTCTGCAGATGCAGACGGTGTTCCGCAATCCGCTGGCAGGGCCTTCGGTATTGGGCATCAGTTCAGGTGCCAGCCTGGGTGTGGCTTGTGTGGTATTGCTGTCCGGGGCGATGGGCGGTGTGGCATTGAGCCGTTTGGGGTATATGGGCGAGGTTGCCTTGTCGGTTGCCGCCATTATCGGTGCGCTGGCTGTGATGGCGCTCATTGTCTATGTCTCCCAGAAGGTGAAGGGCAACGTGACGCTGCTGATAATCGGTGTGATGATAGGCTATGTGGCAAGTGCCGTCATCGGCGTATTGAAATATTTCAGTGTGGAGGAAGATATACGTGCATATGTCATTTGGGGATTGGGTAGCTTTGCCCGTGTTTCGGGCGACCAGATGGTGCTGTTTGTCTGCATCATGGCTGTGCTGCTTCCGTTGTCCTTCCTGCTGATAAAGACGATGAATCTGTTGCTGCTGGGCGATGGCTATGCACGCAATCTGGGACTGAACATCAAGCGGGCACGCCTGCTGGTTATCTCATGCTCCGGTGTGCTGGTGGCTATTGTAACGGCCTATTGCGGTCCGATTATGTTTATCGGATTGGCGGTTCCCCATCTGTGCCGTGCCATCTTCCACTCTTCGGACCATCGGGTACTGATGCCTGCCACATTGCTGGTAGGCGCTTCCCTGGCATTGGTCTGCAATCTGATAGCCCGTATGCCCGGCTTCGAGGGAGCTTTGCCGGTCAACTCGGTGACGGCACTGGTAGGTGCGCCGGTAGTGGCTTCTGTACTTTTTAGAAAACGGAAAGGAGAATTGAATGAATAAGGAAACCATACATATAGAGAATCTTTCCATCGGTTACCCCGGTAAGGGGGATGTGAAAGTGGTGGCAGACGGCATTTGCGCCGGAATTAACAGTGGTGAGCTGACTTGCTTGTTGGGAGCTAATGGAGTGGGGAAGTCCACGCTGCTTCGTACGTTGTCTGCCTTCCAGCCAAAACTTGGAGGAAACATATTTATTGAAGGAAAAGAGATTGGGGACTATACCGACAAGCAGCTTTCGCGCGTCATTAGTGTGGTGCTGACGGAGAAGTGCGATATACGCAATATGTCCGTCGTAGAACTGATAGGTCTGGGGCGTAGCCCCTACACCGGTTTCTGGGGAACTCTTTCGAAAGAGGACAAGACTGTGGTGGACAAATCCATCGCCCTGGTAGGCATTCCCCATCTGGCACACCGCATGGTGCATACGCTGAGTGACGGTGAACGGCAGAAGGTGATGATAGCCAAGGCGCTCGCCCAGGAAACTCCCGTCATCTATCTGGATGAACCGACAGCTTTCCTTGATTTTCCCAGTAAAGTAGAGATGATGCAACTGCTTCACCAGCTCAGCCGGCAAACGGACAAGACGATTTTCCTTTCTACTCACGACTTGGAACTGGCCCTGCAGATAGCGGACAAAATATGGCTGATGGATAAGGTGAACGGAGTGACCATCGGTACACCCGAGGACCTTTCGCTGAACGGCAGTCTGAGCAACTTCTTTGCCCGTAAGGGTATTGCCTTCGATTTGGAAACGGGACTGTTCAGGGTAGCCAATGAATATACCTCCCGGATACGTTTGGCGGGTCACGGGCAGAAGTATGCCATGGTGCGCAAGGCACTCCAGAGAAACGGGATTCTGGCAAACCGGAATGTTGAATCGGAGATTTATATCGAAACCGGAGATTTGAAGGGAGACGGCAGCTTCGTATTCCATCGACCGGGCAAGGAGCCGGTAACGGTGTACTCCATTGAGGAATTGCTGCAAATAGTCTTGTCATTCCATTCCCTATGATGCACCATTCTGCAAAGGATAATTATGTCCACTTAACGACGACTCCGGTCCCCCGGCTGATTACGTCATTGGCTGTGCCGACCATCATCAGCATGCTGGTGACGTCCTTCTACAACATGGCAGATACCTATTTTGTGGGTAAAATAAATACCCAGTCTACGGCTGCCGTAGGTATCGTGTTTTCTGTGATGTCCATTATCCAGGCTGTGGGATTCTTCTTCGGTCATGGTTCGGGGAACTACATCTCCCGTAAGTTGGGGGCGCAGGAAACGGAGAGTGCCGAGAAGATGGCATCCACCGGCTTCTTTTTTGCCTTGTTTATCGGAGCGGCTCTGGCTGTGCTGGGATTGCTGTTCCTTACACCGCTTTCCCTTGCTTTGGGGTCGACGCCTACTATTCTTCCGTATACGGAGCGCTATTTGGGAATCATTCTGCTGGGTACTCCTTTTATGACCGCCTCATTGGTGCTGAATAACCAAATACGTTTTCAAGGTAATGCGGCGTATGCCATGGTGGGGATTGTGAGTGGGGCGGTCATCAACGTGGTGCTCGACCCTATCCTGATTTTTGTATGCGATATGGGCATATCCGGTGCCGCACTTGCCACAGTAGTCAGCCAGATATGTAGTTTCATCCTTTTGCTATATATGGGGCGCAGAGGAGGAAATATACGTATACGTTACAGAAACTTTACGCCTACACTGGCTTTCATCAAGGAAATTATTGGGGGTGGAACTCCGTCACTCACCCGGCAGGGACTGGCAAGCGTGGCAACCATTTTGCTGAACGTGGCGGCCGGTGCATATGGTGACGCAGCTATTGCAGGGATGTCCATTGTGACGCGTATCTCTATGTTTATCAATGCTTTCCTAATTGGTTTCGGGCAAGGCTTCCAACCGGTATGTGGATTCAATTATGGTGCCGGGCTGTATGCCAGAGTGCGCCAAGGATTCTGGTTCTGTGTGAAGGTAGGCTTTTTCTTTTTGCTGGTTTGTGCGGTGGCAGGTATGGGATATGCCGAGGAGATTGTCTCCATCTTCCGCAAGGGAGACCCTGCTGTTGTAGCTACCGGTGCGGCAGCATTGCGCTGGCAGTTCATCACCTATCCGTTGGGTGCATGGATTGTGGTCAGCAACATGATGCTGCAGACTATCCGCAAGCCCGTACGCGCTACGATACTTTCCTCTGCCCGTCAAGGGCTGTTCTTCATCCCCCTCATCTTCATTCTTCCTTATTTCTTAGGACTGAAAGGGGTGGAAATGTGCCAGGCGGCGTCGGACATGCTGACCTTCTTCCTCGCCATTCCATTGACCTGCGGGGTGCTGGCGGAGATGAAGAGGAAGGAGGCGGAACAACTGTAACAGCGGCAATCTTGAAGTTTCTGCGTCCCTATTCAATTTTCACGGGAGCTATCGGTTGCCGCTTCACTTTATCGAGGGGAGCTGCATGGTACTCGATGCGCCCGAAGTCTATCTGTCTCAAATCAATGCTTCTGATTGTACTGTTGTACATGGTGCGATAGTAGATGATACCGTTTGTCATATCTGTGGCCGATGTCCATTGGGTGGCACTTGGAATATTGGCAGGAACCTGGCCGAGGGGAAACTCGATGCCTACGGGTATATCAAAGTTATTCAGTATCTGAAAACATTGGAGAACGGTTTCCTGTGCGGTATTCTGTGGTGGTGTAGAAGTCTGGTAGAAAGCGGCACGGATAAAGCGGGAAGGGGGAGTCACATCTCCCGGAATTCCCAAAAAGCCGCTTCCCGAACCGAAAGGGGCTATAGTCACATTGCCCAGCGATTTGCTTTCGGCACTGCCCGGGTAGAGGTTCACATAATTGTTTAAGTTGGTCATCTGCCAGTCAAAGCCGGGGGAGTTTGTCAATACTCCCAGTTTGTTTTCATAGAAACGGGGCTGTCCGTCGATGAACTCCAATACCAGTTGGCGGCCGGTCTTGTCTGCAATCCGCCAATGTACGGTGGAGGCGCGCGGGTCAATGGCTATGACCGTCACATTTTCAATAGCCTCCTTTACCTCGTCCACAGTAGAAAAGCTTCCCAACAGCCATGATACCAATTGTAAATCGGCTATGCTCGACGCTTTTCGTGTGGGGTCGTACTCCTCATATTTGCCATATCCGGGAAAGTAGAACAGCCCGGCGGAGAGCCCGGCTTCATTCAGACCTTCGGCCACGAACTCCTTTTGCTCCACTGCCAGGCCTACGTAGCCATAGCGTGAGGTGAACTCCATGCCGGACAGACTGCCTCCGGGTGTCAGTGATTGTTGCGAATAACCGCGCGGTACGATGACGTACTGGCTGTTCAGCTCACTGCCTCCCCATTCGATGGTGCGGGCTACGACGTGCGCATTGTCTTTGGCCGTCAGGGTGATACCGGTACATGCCTCTGCTGTTTGAGGGGCGAAGGTGAGGGCTGTCATTGCTGCCAGCAGGATAGGAATTCTTTTTGCCATATTATTCAGTTTATATTGTTGAGTATCTGTTTGTATACTAAACAACTCTGTATGGCAAAATGTTCCCTTACCAGAACCGGTACCCCAGCGTGAAGAATGCGGCGAAGTTCTTGGGAAAATATCCTCCTTCTTCCGAATGACCTATCATCTGGTTTATCTGCTCATTGACTTTTACCAGTCCCACTTGTGTCTCTGCACCGATGATGAATCTTCTGTATTCAAAAGTAAGTCCCAGGGCAATACCTGCATCGAAACGGTTGTTACCCATTTTCCCGTCTACCATACTGCCGAAAGTGTCTATCTTGAACTGGTATCCTCCTTGCATACTACTGCTGCTATAATCGTAGGTCTCGCCGGAGGTCTTGCCTGCCACGCCTATGGCCGCATAAGGGCCGACGCTCAGCAAGGCATGATAATCCTTGCCCAGATGGAGGCGGGCCGCTATCATGAGGGGGATTTGCAGATACAGTTCATGCATTTTGGCCTTGCCGATGTGGCTTATCTCGTCTTTACCGCCGATGGACACGAATTCCAATGCGGATTGCAGCACCCAGGTCTTGTTGAGGACATATTCTGTACCGACACCAGCTTTGTAAGCTATTTGGGTGTCACTACTGGAGTGTTTTCCATGAAAATGGGAGGTACCGATTCCAGCTTTTGCATGAAAGGACAGCGGGCTTTGTGCCAGACCGGTCAGTACGGTCATTGCCATACAGACGGTAATGATTATCTTCTTCTTCATGAGTAAATTTTTCCGTTTTCGGTTATGAGTAATACTGTTAGTTCGCTGTTGGGCAGCAAGGGGTCACAGTGCCGGTGACAGAGCTCAATCAGTGCCTTGCCAAACTTTTCCAGCAGCTCTTCGGGAATGATGTCCCAGAGTTCACGCGCCAGGTTCATCTGTCCGATGGCGGCAAGTGTTTCTTCGCTGCATCCCGTCTGGCGTGCCAGGTCTTGAATGAATTCCTTATTCATGGTCACTTTCTTGCTGTGGGTATCCAGATTGCCTTCGGCCAGTTTCACGGCCTTTCCCATCATCACGCCGAGGGTGACGTGCGGTACTTGCTCTTCGGCTGCTATTTTCAAGGTTTCGCCGATAAAGTTGCCGTAATGCACGAAAGCCTGGGTGGGGAGGTCGGGATAATACGCCTTGATGAAACGTTCGCTCTTTGCGCCGGAGCTGATGACGATACGAGGGTTCCGGGTTGCCTTTGCCACTTCCATGGACTTCCGGATGGAATTGATGAAGGCTTCCGAGGAGAATGGCTTCACGATGCCGGAGGTCCCGATAATGGAAATGCCTCCTTCGATACCGAGGCGGGGATTGAAGGTGCGTTTGGCTATTTCTTCTCCACCGGGGATGGAGATGGTAATGAGAATAGGATTGGGCTGTTTGGCAATATGGAGGCGTTCAAGCCATAGCTTGACGTTCTTCTTTATCATTTCGCGTGGGGTGTCGTTGATGGCAGAGCTACCGAGCTCAAGTCCCAGACCGGGCATGGTGATGACACCTACGCCTTCGCCGCCGCAGACGATGATGTTGTAGTCGTCCTGGGGAGTGTCTTCCGGCAGCGGGTCGTCTATGCGGAAAGGTATGGCTATATTGGCCACAACTTTCATTCCGTTGGTGATGTCCGGGTCGTCGCCGGCATCCTTGATGACGGTAGCGCTTGTCTCGAACATGCCGTCACCGTTTTCCAGAAGGTCGGAGTGGGGAATATGGTGCTGAGGCTCTACGGGAACCTGGATGGTTTCTCCGTTGGGAAGAACTACCGGAAATTCCGTAGGACGCTTTTTGAAGTAGATATTGAATACATCCCAGGTGGCGGCTACGGCGGCAGCGGCGGCACATGTTCCGGTGGTCAGTCCGCTGCGCAGGGGGAAGAAGTCGGGTAAATGTTTCTCGATTATGCGGCGCAGGCCATGCTCGCCGTTTACACAGATAAACTTGTCGGATGTCTTGGGGCGGCAGATGGCAAAGATGCGTATACCCAGTTGCCGGGCAGCTTCCACCTTTTCGCAGAATCCGCCCGATATCCCGCTTTCTTTGAGGAGGATGGCTTCGGGATGAAGCTGTTTCATCAGGACTTGCTCGTCTTCTCCGGGCGTGTAGTAGTAGAGGTTCTTCTCGGAGAAACCTTGTTCCCGGGCGAGCTTGCGCGAGCTGTCACGGTCGAGGATGCGGAAGTAACAGCAGGCATTCTGCCACAAAGGCTTCAGCTTACCTATGGTCTGTACGCCGGTCAGTGCAAGTAAGATGAAAATCTTTTCTTTCTGTATCTTCTCGATGGCATCGTCATAATCCCTGCACCAGGTGATGTGTTCTTCATCGCGTTTCGGGAAGATACGCTCGAAACGGATGACGGGGATATTCGATTCCACGGAGACTTGTTCCAGAGTCTCATGCAGCTGTGTGGCAAAGGGGTGCGCGGCGTCTATCAGCAGCTTTATGTGATGCTGTGCACAGAATGTTTCTATTTCTATTGCATCCATCGCGCCTTGCAGGCGGATGCCATTATGCAGAAGTACGTCCTGCTCATCCCCTTTGGTAGAATAGTAGAAAGTTTTTCCGGCTTCTTCAAGGGTTTGGATGGCTATGCGTCCTTCGGTGGTTCCGCCAAATATTAATATCATGTTTGAATGTTTATGGGTGATTAATCGTTGATTTATTTCCGGTACAGATGCTTGAACTCGTGTGCATAGAGCCGTGACAGACCTTCACGGTTGCCGATGGCTTCGCCTACGACAATCATGGTTGTCAAGGTGAGGTTATTTTCCTTCACTATTCTGGCAAGGTCTTTGAGTTCCCCCCTGAATATTTGTTCGTCTTTCCATGTCAAGTGGTAGCAGACAGCTACGGGGGTAGTTTCCGGATATTCCTGCAACAGTTCTTCCTGCACCTGCTTCGCAATGCTTGCACTGAGGAAGATGCACATGGTACTTTGTGAGCGTGCCATGAGATGTAGCTTTTCGCGTTCGGGCATGGGCGTACGTCCTTCGCCGCGTGTTAGGATGATGCTTTGCACTTTTTCCGGAATGGTGAACTGCGACTTCAAGGCAGCTGCCGCCGCCTGGAAGGAGGATATGCCGGGGGTGATGTGGTAGCTCATACCGTGCTGGTCAAAGTAGTTCATTTGTTCCTGAATGGCACCATAGATACAAGGGTCACCCGTATGCAGGCGTACGATGAATTTTCCCTTGTCATAGAACTTCTTCATCACTTCAAATTGTTCTTCCAAATCCATGGAAGCGGAGCTGAGTACGGTAGCCCCGGCCTTGGCACAGAGAGTCAGCTCCCTGGGAACGAGACTGCCGGCATACAGAATGAGGTCGGCGCGTTCCAGCATTTGGCGTCCGCGTACGGAAACCAGGTCCGGGTCGCCCGGGCCGGCACCCACTATTTCGATGTGGCCCTGGCGCACAGTTCTTATGTCAAGGGCGGCGGCCACGGTATAGTTCTCTCCTTTCTTCTTGGGCACCAGCAGCCGGGAGTTGTTTGCACTCAGTAAGGCGGCGGCTTCGCTGACGCTGGGGGTACCCATGTGCTTCATGACGGTTTTGCTGGGATGGGGCACCTCTATCTCTGCCAGTTCCTCGGCTGTATAGAAGTAGACCGGGAACTTCTTTTGGAGCGCTTTCACTACCGGTTCGTCACTTTTGGCTTTAATCGTGGAGATGGAGGCGATGCTTTGGGGCATGATGCCGTATTCCTTCAGTGTGTTCATAATCTCTTTCTCCACTTTCCGCACGGGACCTGCCAGCCGGGCAAGGCCGATGCCGAGGTGTACGACACAGGGCACGTAGCATATCATAGGCATTTCCGGGAAGTTGGGGACTTGGGGAGATACGCACAGAATCAGTTTGAAGCGTGAAGGTTTAATGTCCTGCACCCGGTAGAATACTTCTACATGAGGCGGCAGGTGCGCCTCCATCCAGTCCGTGCCTTCATTGCGCACCGTGAGCAGCAGGGCGGTGGGCTTGCCGGAAACGAAGAGGCTGATATGCTCGTTCATGCATACTCTTTTTTTCTCTTCGGGCGTCTTGGCAAGTTCTGCCAACAGGAGGGTGGAGGGCTCGGCGTTGATGACCGGAAACCACCCGAAACGTTGGGGCAGGGTATCGAGTCCCCATAGACCGGTGCAGTCGCTTTGCGTGGTGACTACCGGTTCGGCCCCGAGGATATTCGCTACCTGGTGGGTCAGTTCGTTGGCTCCTCCGATGTGTCCGGAAAGTACGGAGATGGCAAATTTACCGGTACTGTCCACGCAAATCACGGCAGGGTCGGTATATTTGTTCTTCACGCAAGGAGCGATGGTGCGGACACAGATTCCCATGGCGCCAATGAAGACAAAGGCATCATAGCGGTTGAAGTTTTCCGCTGTGAATTTGCCGGCGGATTCTATATGTGTGCATCCCTCTTCGTGCCTGAGGGTGAAGATTTCGGAGTCGGGAAGTTCGTTGAGTAGTGATTGGGCTATGCTCAAACCGGCTTCGGAGATTAGAATAATAGCTGTTTTCATAATGGGTATGTTTAAGAAAGCGTGGCTTTCATAATTTCAATGGGGTTATATTCGTTCAAGGCGATATGGGTGGAAGGGTGGAGCACCATTCCGTTCCGCTCGATTCCTCGGCAGAACGCCTCCTTGCTTTCTGCCGATACGGAGTTGAAGACGATGCAGCCTTCGGGGTGCAGCACTTGTTTCACTTTCTCTATCATTTCCTCCAGATGTCCGCCGTGTCCACCGATGAAGACGGCATCGGGGCGGGCAAAGGGAGTGAGGTCGGTGTGCAGGAAATCTCCGGTTACCGCCGTAATGCCCGGTGCGCCGAAGCGGCGGGAGTTGGTGTCCATCAGCTCTTTTCCTTCGGGGCGTATCTCGAAGGAGATGACGGCGAGATGAGGAAATTGCAGGCGGGCTTCGATGGAGACGGAACCGGTACAGAAACCGATGTCCCAGAAGACGCGGCGGCGGTTCAGTTCCAATGCCTGCAGGGTGAGCAGGCGGATGGGAGCCTTGGTTATCATGCGGGCGCGTCCGTCAAGATGTGCAAACTCTTCATCGGGGATGCCGAAGGGACGGACTGGAAAGTCCGGGGCTTGTACGCTGCCGTGCAGGGAGTTTGTGCGGCATTGTCCGGGATGGCTGTCCAGCAGCAGGCAGTTGGGATGTTCGAAGTCACCGGAAACCGCTTCCTGGGGTGTCATCCGGCGTATGCGTTCCTTTTCGGGATTGCCGAGATGTTCGCCGATGTATAGCGTGTAATGGGAGTACCCGTATTTCAGCATGCGGGCGGCAATGGTGACCGGGGTATGTTCGCGGTCGGTGAGGATGCCTATTTTGGGGGCACGCTCTATGAGGGCACGGTCGAACTCCTGCCAGGGGCGTCCTGTCAGGGAGACGGTGCGCATGTCGTCATACGGCATGACGAGGCGGTGTGCCAATGTCTGCAAGGAATTGAAAGCGGGATAGAGCAGAATGTCTGCCTCGGGAAGCTTACGCTTTATGGTATTGGCAAAACCGAAGAACAACGGGTCGCCGGACGCGAATACAATGATGGAGTTGTCCGTAGCCGTCTCTTCGAAGCGGGTAAATATTTCTTCATAATGGGAAAAGACACAGTCCAGCGGTACGGTGATGGAAATCCATTCGGCCCCGGCAGGCAGCAGAGGACCGACAATCTCCTTATGCCGTATGCCACCGGAGAAGACCTTCCCCTTCCGTATCTGTGCCAGTGCTTCCGGTGGAAAGAAGGGGGAACGGTTGTCATCCATTCCTATGATTATAAATCTGTGTTTCATTCAACGGGTAATCTTATGAAAATATCAAGTAATGTAAAGGGGCATAACAAGTAATGTTATCGGTCGTAACAAGTAATGTTATGGAATGTCTCTTTTCACTTACACATCCCTGCCCGGGCGCAACTGCTCCGCATCGTTGTAGCACAGCACGGAGTTCACCAGCGTGGCAGCTAAGTTACTGCCTCCCTTACGTCCTTCTACGATAATCTTGGGTATTTCCGTAAAGGGTTTCACCATGTGTTTGGACTCCTGCACATGCACAAAGCCTACCGGTGCGGCAACAATGCCCGCCGGATGTGCCTTGCCCTTACGTATCAGGTCGCAGAGTTCCATAAGTGCCGTAGGTGCATTGCCGAATACAAAGAAAGCATCGGGATGCTCCTCCACAGCCAGGCGGATGCCTGCCTGGGTACGGGTGATGCCTTTCTCTGCAGCCATCGTCGCCGTGCGCGGGTCGCCGAGGTAACATTTCACCTCTATGCCCAGCCGCTGCAAAGCTCCTTTGCGGATACCGCTGGCTGCCATCGTGACGTCTGTGACAATCGTCTTGATTCCGCCTTTCTCGATGACTTGATACAAGGAAGCCACGGCACCTTCGTCCGTATGCAGCAGATGCTCCATTTCAAAATCGGCGGTGGTATGTATGGCATGGAGTAAAGCCCATTTATGGTCGAGGGGAATATGCTTGTTCTTCAGTTCCTTTTCGATGGTACGGAAACTACGAATCATGATGTCTTGCCCGATGCCCGTGGCTTCGGTATTCGTGTCCCGGTAATAGCCGCGCGGAGTGATGAAGGCTCCGTTCCATTCGTAGGACTGTGAGTTGCCTATCAATACGACTGTAAACATATCCACCTCTTCGGGATTGAAATCTCCCAGCGTGGTGATGTGTACCGCTTGTTCCGGGCGTCCTGCTTGGCGTACATATCCCACGGGTGTTTCCGGTGAGCGTCCTTCCTGCAGAAAGAGTTCTTTCAAGCGGTAAAGCTGCCAGTAGCGTCCTTCACTTTTGGGGTTGTAGACTGCCGTCACGAAGTCGGCGGCAGCGGCTGCGGTGATACGTCTTTCAATACGTTCCCAGGGAGTCATCAGGTCTGAAAGGGAGATGACGCAGAAGTCATGTCCCACGGGAGCTCCCAGCAGTGAGGCTGCCTTTTGGAAAGCGCTGATGCCCGGCAGCGAAACGATTTCCACGTTGCTGTTCCTTTCCCGCTTCATCTCGTAGACAAGCGGCGTCATACCATAGATGCCCGCATCCCCGGAACTGATGACGCAGACCGTCTTTCCCTGCTCTGCCAGCTCGAAAGCCTGCTCGGCACGGGCGCGCTCACGCTTCATGCCGGTATCTATGCATGTTGTTGAGGGGTGGAGATAAGGGATTACAAATTGGAAATAATACTTATATCCCACCACTACATCTGATTCTTGCAAAGCGGAAATTACGGCGGGAGTTATATCCGATTCATTGCCCGGTCCGATGCCGGCAACAATTATTTTGGGGTGTTTCATATCCATATGTTCTATTGGCATACAAAGATAGAACTTATATTTGACGAAACCGAAAAAACTCTGTGCTAATCCGCGTAATCTGTGGTGAAACTTTATTGTCTAAACCTGCAAGTGCCGGTATTCGCTCGGAGTATAGCCTACGTTTTTCTTGAATACTCGGTTGAAGTGCTGCGAATACTGGTATCCCAGCTCATAGGCAATCTGGCTGACTGTCTTCCCGCTTCCTATAATCATTTCTTTGGCCAGGTCGATGATTTTGTTCTGGATATATTCCTGCGCCGTCTTTCCGGTTTCCTTCTTCACCAAATCTCCGAAATAGTTGGAGGAGAGGAACACTTTGTCTGCGAAGTATTTCACGGAAGGCAGTCCTTCGGTCTGCGGTTTGTCGCTCTGGAAATAGTCGTCTATCAGTGCTTCGAATTTCATCAGGATATCTTTGTTGGCTGCCGAGCGGGTGATGAACTGGCGTTCGTAGAAACGCATGCAGTAGTCCAGCAGCAGTTCGATGTTGCGTGCAATCAGACCCTTGCTGTGCTTGTCGATGGGGCGTTGGATTTCCATCTTAATCTTCTTCAGACAGTCGAGGAAGATTTCTTTCTCGTCTTCGGACAAATGCAGTGCCTCGGTAGAGGAATAGGAAAAGAAGGAATACTGCTTTATTCCCTGTCCCAGCGAGGTGCCTTTTATCAAGTCGGGGTGGAACAGCAGGCCGGAGGCGCTGGGCTGCATACCTTCCAGCATGTTGACCTCGGTCACCTGGCCCGGGGCGAAGCTGGTTACCGTGCCTTCCTGGTAATCGTAATACTGTTTTCCATAGCGTATGTCTCCGCATTTGGTGTTTTTGAGGAAAAGGGCGTATACGCCATAGTTCAAGGTGAAATGCCTGGGATATCCGGTGGCTTCGGACAAATCGACTACGCTGACCAGCGGATGCAGGGTTTCGAGACCGAACATCTTGTTGTATTGGTCTACAGCATTGAGCTTGATTACTTCTTCCATAAACGTTCCTGTTAGTTTTGTACAAATGTAGAGAATAATCCGGAAAGTTCCATATCGCAGGAGGAGGAATCCGTAATATGGTTACAAATGTCCGTAATCTGTGTACATTGAAAAGAGCTACACCCTTTGTCCGGAATGGTGTAGCCATCCGGAGCAAAGGGTGTAGCCTTGGTATGTAAAAGGTGTAGCCCTTTTACGCTTGCTGGTTATCAATCTTTTAGCATAGCTTTGATGTGTTCCATATAGAGCTGGCGGATGGCTTTGTTTTCGCCCAGTCCCTGCATGCGTACATTCACTTGATAGCCTTGCTTTTCAAGTTCCGTCTTCCACACGCCGGCAATGTCTTCCTTGGTATGGTTGCCGCATACCAACAGCAACGGAACCAATGTCACGCTCTTGGGGCGTGTCTCTTTCAGTTGCAGCAGGGTTGCGTCCAGGGTAGGATATCCTTCAATGGTGCTGACGTGGAAGTTCTTCAGTCCATGGGCTTTCATCATGAAGTCGAGCATGGCGTAAGTAGCCGTGCTGGGTAGCTGGTTGCCGTGCCCCACATAGACAATGTCTTCTTTCTTTTCCGGCTGTTCGGCGGTCAGTATACCGATTACCTTCTCGCAGTCTTCGACGGAGTAGAGCAGGGGATTTCCCACTTTTATCTCCTTGAAGAAGGGACGGAGCTTGTCTGCATCCCTGCGGACGGAGGTCATCTCACTGCCTTCTATCAAGGTGGTGCTCTGGACGTAGATGGTCCGGTAGCCTTCGGCGCGAAGTTTCAGCAGTGCATCCGTAGGGCTGTCTTTGTACACACCCTCCTTGGCAAGTCTTTTTCGTACAATCGGCGAGATGTATGCTTCGCGCACTGTAAACTGCGGAAAGGCTTCTTGTGCCTCACGGGTCACGACGTCGAGCGTCAAGGCACGTGTCTGAGGGTCCGAACTGCCATAATGGGTGATGAGCAGAGCCGCCTTCTTCTCTTGTTGTGCGGAGGAGAAGAGGCTGATGCCGAGTAAATAGAGAGTGATGAAAAAATGTTTCATAATTGTTGTTGTTTCTAAATGCGTTATGGAGAGATTATTTTAGTCTGAGTGCCAGGCTGATTACTACCGAACGTCCCGGAGAATACAAGGCGAAGTTCTTGTTCAGCGGGCGGTTGTCCTTCTTGTTGAAGATATTGTCTATGCCGATGCCCGGTTCGATGACAAAGTTGCGGAAGCCGTCGAAGGTATGGCGGGTATTGAGGTTCCAGATGCCGTAGCCCGGAGCATTGCCGTCCGCGTCGCCCGGATAGTAGACTTTGCTTTGCAGACGACCGTTCAGGTTGAGGTTCAAGGTATAGTCGCTCCAGCTGTGTGTATAGTTTCCGGTGATGGTGGCTGTATGGCGTATGCTGCGCTCGATGTTTTGCCATTCGCCTCCTTCGTTCAGACCGCGTCCATAGGCGTAGGTATAGTTTCCGGCCAGGGTGAAGCCCGGGAACAGATTGCCGTTCAAGTTCACTTCAAAGCCTTTGACGGTAGCTTTCTCGAAGTTGAAGTAGTTCTTGACACTTAGGTTTTTCGTGGATGAAAGGTCACCGATTTCGGGGAACTCTTCACGCAACCGGTTCTGCTCTGCTTCCGGTAGGTCATCGAATTTAGTGGATTTGGAAGTTACCATGTTCTTTACATAGTTCAGGTAACCGGTGACGGAAGCACTGAAACGGTTGGTGCGGTATTCCATGTTGATGGAGTAATAGTTGCTGCGTTCGGGGTCGAGGTTCTCGTCACCCAATGAGATGGTGGCTCGTGTACCCATTGTCTTCTTGAACATGTGGTAGTAGAGCTCGTCGATGCCCGGAGCACGGAATCCGGCAGCATAGGTGGCACGTACATTGAAGTTGCCTATGTTGTACATGGCTGCCACTTTGGGGGTGAAGCGTCCACCCGTCTGTTCGTGATGGTCGTAGCGTACACCCGCAACACCGGTCAGATGGTTCCATAGCTTCACTTCATGCTGGCCGTAGGCTGATGCCGTATAGACACTTTTGTCCAAATCGGAGTCGGGACGGCGAAGCACTTCACAGCGATAGTCTGCACCGAACACCGTAGTGCTGTTGGTTGTAAAACCGAAGATACCTTTCAACTCGGCATCATGGAATTTCTGAAGCTTGGTAAGCGCATACTGTCCGGGCAGGTATCCGCTGTTTTCTATCAGGTATTTGTAGCGTGATGCGTAATTGTTTCCTGAATAGTCGAACTGGATAACGTTGCGTTTACTCAGTTTGTATTTGGCGCCTGCCCCCCAGTTGTAACCTTCGTAGGCAGTGTTGTACTTGCTTCCGCCGGTGATGTCTTCGCGTTCTACCGGACGTTCGAGTCCGCGGTTATAGTATCCGCCGTTGGCATAGAAGGAAAGCTGGTCCGTAGCATCATAGGTAAACTTCTGCGAAAAGTTATTCGAGCTGTAGCCCAGGGAGAGCGGGGCAATCGTTTCGATGATGTCTTCTCCGTCTTCTGTCAGACGGCTGTTTTGCCAACCGTCGGAGTGGTCGTATTTATAGGAAGTATAGGACCCTATTTTTCCTTGGGCGATGTCCAGATTCAAGCCTTGGGAGAATTGATTCTTTCTCGTATAGCTGCTATTGCTGCTGAAGGCTACCACATCTTTAGGCTCGTTGGTAATGATATTGATTACACCGCCGATGGCATCCGAACCATAAAGGGAAGAAGCGGCTCCGTTCAGCACCTCGATGCGCTTGACGCGGGTCATGTCTATTTGGTTGAGGTCGATGTTACCGGTAATGTCTCCCGTGACCTTGCGTCCGTTTACTAATATCAGCACGTGTTTGTTGGAGAGTCCGTTCATCATCAGATAGGACCCCATCGCGTTCGGACGGAAGGAGAGCGAGGGTACCATCATGGTCAAGGCCTGCTGGAAGTCGGTGATACCGGCACGCTTTATCTCGTTGGCAGTGATAACCGATACGGGAGACGGGGTATTCTTCAGTCGCTGATGTGTACCTGTACCCGTTACTACCACCGGGTTCAACTCGTGAGTTTTCTTGGTCATATCGTCGCTGTCACCTTTTTCTGCTTGTGCATAGGCACCGGTGGCGATGATTCCTCCCATAAGGAGAGCTGTGAGAAGTCTTTTCTTTATCATATATTGTTTTATTTTATATAACGCTGCAAATGTACATACCATTATCGGAGGGTGAAATACTTAATAGTTGTTATACTGCGATGGCCAAATAGCTATTAATAGGTACTGTATTCCCTTATTCCGGCACATAGATAATCTCTCCATTTTCAAGCTGATAGGCAACTCCCACTTTCTTTCCTCTTTTACCGGAGGTCTTTTGGTCTTCGCTGGGAGTGTATTTCTTGATTTCCTGCCCTTCTTTGGTAATGATTTTCATATTTTCCTTTCCGGGATTCTTCACCATGGTGAAGTCTTCTTTAGAAAACATCTCCGTCATATTGAAGCGGGAGACGAGAGCCACCATCAAGGCTACGGCAAAGACCATCGCTACGTCAAAAAGATTGGCTACCGTACCCATGGGGTCGGAGTCCGAATCGCTGTGCAGTAATCTGTTTCTCTTACTCTTCATAGTTTTCGTATCGTTAGTCCGTTATTCCTTTTCGGCCGTTTGGCGGCTTATCACTTTGTACAGATATTCCAAGTCGTTCATTTCGCGGGCATACCAGCGTTGTTTCACTTGCAGGGTAATGACGCCGACAGCAGCAATGACCAGCCCTACCACTGTAGTGGCAAAAGCCACCTGCATATTGTAGGCCATGGAGGAGATGTCTCCTTGTGCCAGCCCCACCAGTGCGGGACCCATCGGGATGAGGGTACCCATCAGTCCCAACATGGGACCCAGTTTGATGAATGTACGCGAACGTCCCAACTCCTTCTCGGCTTCCATTTCATAGTTGGCAAGCAGGTGTTCGCAGTAGGCAGCGTCGTCCCGGTGTGCGGACAATTTGGACAAGTTGCGGAGGAGAGGGGAGTTGCCTGCCGATGGGAGTTGCTGCAGCAGTCCGTCTATATTCTCTGGGGTGATGTTCTCCAGTGTTTCAGTGAATTGCTTCTGTAATTTCATCCGCTGGTAGAACTCGCCGAAGAAACCTCCCGCAAGGATAATGGCACGTAGAAAGAATAGCAGCAGCAGGACTACGACGGGAACCAGCAGCCCGTTTGAAATCCAGAACAGTGTGTTTGAGATTGTTTCCATATATCTTTTTAGTTTTTAATTCTTTAATTTATTTCAATAGCCCGTAGCAATGATGCTCAATATAACAATGAAAATATTAACAATGAACAGTACTTCCAAGCGCAGCGGCTTGTCACCGATAGCATATCGCAGCAAATGGCTACCGGCACCGACTGCAAAGAAAGTAACACCGGCTGCTATCCATGAGAGACTGCCGAAATCTATTCCGGGAAAAGTGAAAAGCAGCAGTGCCAGGACATAGCATATTACTCCGCCTATCAGTATGCCGGGATATAGCTTCAGGAAGAGGGTGACTGCTTGTTTGAATGCCGTGTTGCGGGTACGCATTTCTGCGAAACAGTCGAAACAGAAAGTTATCATTATGGCGGCTTCCAGAGTGACACATACCGACAAGTTCAACATCTGTGGACGGGAGGCAAAGAAAGCTGCCACCACGGTCTTGGACTGTTCCGTCATCCATGGAGTCACCAGCCACGCAAAAAAGGCACAGCCTGCGGCAACCGTCCACATTCCCCAGCGTGGATAGAACCCCACCTTCAATAGAAAATTGAGGGCGATGAATAGGGCTAACAGATGAATGACGTATTCCATAATACTCTGTTTCTATTTATTCTTTTTCTTTCTCTTCAACAATACGACCAGTCCGATGAAGGTGATGACGACAAGACTGCCTGCAATCACTCCATTCACTCTGTTCTTACGTACCGTTTGTTCGGAAGTCAGTTTGTGTTCTTTCAGTACGACATCCTTGCCATCGGTTGCGGATGCTTCGTGTACCTCCTTCATGTTCTGGGTATAGGTCTGCTTCTCGCTATTGCCCAACTGGTCGGCAACGAACGACTGGAGCCTGGCATTGTCACAAACGAACTCTGTGCAGGCGGCACCCTTCTCGCGTGTGATTTGTGCATGCAGGGAAGCAGTAGTTTTCAGTTGCTCATCAGATGCTTTCCAGTAACCTTTGCGGGCGCTTTCCAGCATGACGGCTGTCATAGCCTGGAATGCGGCGGGATTGACGCGGAGGAAGTACTCGTGAATGCCCAGCTTATTCTCATCCTTTATATACATTCTATACAAGTCATTGAACAGTTCTTTGTCCATGGCCGACGGACGCATGACGTGCCAGCCGAAGATGTTGCGGAAGATTTCGCCGAACATCTGCGCCGAACCTTCCCCGCCTTTCATCCGCTCTTGTATAAAGGTAGGGTTCAAGATGGTGGAACGTGTCTCTACGGCAATGGCCTCTTTGGCATCCTGCATGCGGCGGTTGGTCCGGTTGCGGTAGTCTGCCATATAGGCATCCGGTTCCTTGCCGGTCACGGTTTTGACGGTGAGCGAGAGTCCACCCGTAAATTCATATACATGATCCAGGGAGATGGGCCCCCATGTGTTACTTTGACGGGGCTGGATGACAACATCCGTTTCGGACAGTGCCGAGGCAAACAAACCTTCCTGGACGTCTCCCCAATTTCCGTCGTCCCCATAAGAGGCACCCATATTGTTGAGGTATCCTTCGGCTATCTCCTTTTCGCTTTCCCACGAGCCGCTGTGCTCGGTATAGGCCATCATACCGGTACTGTATCCGCTGTTGATCGGTCCGAATACACGCATCACAGACATTTCACGGGCACGTTTGGGGGAAGCCCCTTTTTCTACCAGTAATTTTTCCTGCAACAGTGTACCCGATGCCACATAGTTGGGATAGGTCTCATCTCCGGCTTCCGATGCCAGACGTATAGCATCGGTCAGTAACTTCAAGCGGGAACCGGCTATGTCGCGTAGCTGTCCGGACACTTGTACCAGCACATTGATGCGCGGACGCCCCAGTTCTTCACTGGGCACCAGTTTCAGGTCAACCACTCTGCCTTGGGCGTCGCGTACGGGTTCTACTCCCAGCATCCAGAATACCTGGGCCAGCGTAGCTCCTTCCGTATTGATGAATTCGCCTGCCCAGAAGGTATAGCTTACTTTCCGGGGATATTCGCCGTGCTTGCTGATGTACTGTTTTAAAGTCGCTTCTGCCAATCGCTTTCCATCTTCCCAAGCCCTTGGGTTGGGAGTATTCTCGGCGTTGATGCTGTACATGTTGCGTCCGGTGGGCAGAACGTTCGGGTTCAGTACGGGGTCACCTCCCGGCGCAGGGAATACGGTTCCTCCGCTGAGTGCACGCACCATGGCATTCTGTTCGTTGACGGGGGAGGCAAGCAACTGTTCGCGATAGAGTAGGGCGGGGCGAAGCTCCGGTGCTACAGATGCAGTATCCTTGGGTGGATTCTGGAGTAAGGCGGTCAGCCTTTTCCTGGCGGCAGGCAAGTAGTGGTGGGCTATATAGGTGAAGTCTTGCAACTGCTCTGTGGTGATTTTGCCTTTATCGCGGTCCTTGCGGGCCGTTTCGTATGCCAGCGGGTCGGCAGCGACGGCGAGAGTGGTAGTCAGCAGGTCGCGGTCAGAATAAGGCTCGTTCATGGTGTAGTACGCACCCAGTATCTTTTCGTTGGCTATCTCTTCGGTGAAGGCATCCAGACGTTCCAACTCCTTGGTTGTGTAGGGGTCACTGGAGATGGAGTCGAGGTTGAGGTCGCGATGCAGTCCCAGACGCATGGCTTCTTTTTTGATACTTATTCCTAGGGTTCGGTGTTTTTCGGTACCTTCGTCCAGCACTTTGTGAATATCTTCGAGCAAGGCCAAATAGCGTTGGCGCATACCGCTCTCCACGTAGGGTGGAGTGAGATGGGTGACCAGTACGGCATGTGTCCGGCGTTTGGCAATGATACCCTCGCCTACGTTTCCGGTGGTATAGAAATAGAAGTGGGGGAGGTTACCAATCAGTACATCCGACCAGTCGGCCTGCGACTGTGCCACATTCTTTCCGGGCGTGTATTCCAAGTTGCCGTGGGTGCCGAAGTGAATCACTGCATCTGCCTTGAATCCTTTTTGCATATACAGATAAGGAGCCAGGTAGCTGTGGGGCGGCGCTACCGGCATTCCATGCACCAGTTTGAACTCATCATCTCCCAATGCCGGGCGGGGCTGGGGGAAGAGTAGGATATTGCCGAATTGCAAGCAGGCAATGGCAATACTGTCCTCTGTTACCAGCAGATTGCCGGGCGCATCTCCATATCTGTCTGTCACTTCCTGATATTTCTCGGGAAGGAGTACTTCGTGTGCCCATTGTTCGTATTGCTCGGTAGAAAGCCATATCGGGTGTGCCGTTTTCAAAAACTGTTCTTGTGCTCCTTTGGCATACGAACCCATGACGGCACCGTCACGATGTATCCGCTTGCCGAACTCTTCTACAGTAGCAGGCAGTCCACTGACGTCGTACCCTTCCGAACGCAGGCGTTTCAAGAAGTTATAGAGTGAAGGAATCACTTCCATACCGCTTGCCAGCAGGGCGTCTTTTCCCGGAGTCTTGAAGTAACAGATAGCAACGCGCTTTTCTTTGTTGGACATGTCTCTCAAGGACATGTACTTGGTAATATGGTCCACTACGGCATCTATCCGTTCATTTTCAGCGGTGTACAGATAGTATTCTTGTTTGTTTTCGTTTTGGGTAGCGATGCAGAGGGGTAGCATGCCTCCATCTATCTCAGGCACCACTACACGGGCGGTCAGTGTGCCACCGCTGACGGGGGTATCCGGGTCCAGCCATTCCTCGTGGGGCTGAATCAGCGGGAAGGGCATGAATAAAGGAATGTTTTCCTGGTGCAGCCAGTTGATGAGTGAGTCATTGCCCAGCCGTCCCATAGGCAGGTAGACTACTGCATCGGGATGGAGGGTACGTATCATATCGGCACGCGGTTGACCTCCGGCTGTGAAAGGATAGACATTGAAGCCTGCTTGTGTCAAGCACGTGATGAGGGAATCTACGTGGGCACGGTTTCCTTCCATCGGAAAGTTGAGTCCGGAAATCAGGGCAAGGTTGCGTCCGTCCTCATGGTAGAGATTTTTTTCTTTCAGATAGGCGGTCACCTCTTGCGGAGTACTGAAGTAGCGGCCGTATTCGCGGTGGTAGAACATGTTCTCCAGCAATGGGATGGGAGGCTCGTAATCCTGGTGTCCCCACCGGTGGGGAGTGGCGATGTGGCGCAGGTAGAGTAAGGCATTCCGGTAGTTGTGCTTGTTGCCGTTCTTGAGATACTCCCGTAGCGTATGCTGTTGTTCATTGGTAACATTGTGATTGAGGGAGAGGGTGAAATTTCGTAACGTATTCGTAAAGACTGGTACTCCGCTGGCACCCACCCGTTCCACTTCGGCAATCTGGCCGTCGTCAAGGTATAGCCCTCTGCTGTACATCACGATGGCATCATAGCCGGAAAGGTCCTTCACCTCTTCTTTTTTTATGCAGGTGACTTCTATCCGGGCGCAGTCATTGTTCAGGGCAATGTCGGCAGCTTGTGCCAGGGTTGCGTTGATAATAAGTATACGTGTAGGAGCAAGCCAGTACTGATAGGCCGCAAAGCTGCAGACAATCAATAGGGCTATGCTGCCGAGGAATATTCCAAGTCTTTTCTTATTCATACAAGTTTATTCTCGTTAATAGCGTTTTTGTCTTTTACAACATTTTCTTCTTATATAATTCACACTTAACGCCACACCCGTGATGCAAACGGCTGTACCTCCAAGCAGCAATACCCAAAGCACAGTCTTGCGCAGGGTGGCATTGGAGTTCAGACCGGGCAGACGCATGCGGTGCAGGGCTGTATAGCTCCAGTATTTCCAGCGGGAGGAGGTGTCTACATGGCGGATGATTCCCGTTTCCGGGTGAATGTAATAGACGCTCCGGTCCGGGTCGTCCACCGTTATCTTCCAGACGGGAAGCTGGGGTCGTCCGCGATACATATTGCTCATGTCGCGATAGTAGGTCTCGAAATGTTCGAGCCGGGAGATACGTATGCCGGGGATATGTTGTGAAGAATCACGCTGGGAGGTATAAATGCTTTCCACGCCTTTCAGGATTTCTTCTTCGGAGAGTTGTAACGGACGCGGCAGGCTGTCGGCGGCATCGATGTAATACTCGTTTTTTCTATCTTTTACGATGTAGTAGGGATGTTCGCGGAAGTTGCGCCACTCTATCTGCAAAGCTTGGGGATAGGCAGCTATGACACGGCGGTAGTCCAAGGGGTAATCCTCCGGTTGTGGGGCACGGGCATGGAGCGTGCGTGTGGCGCTGCCTTTCTTCAGTGCCGGTTTATGAATCCATTCGGGAATGTCTGCCAGAGACATCATGCCGCTGAAGGTGAAGGTCAGTACGAAGATGCCGAAAAAGATTCCGCTGACGTAGTGCCAGTGATACCATCTTTTTCGGTAGGGGGAGAACTTGGGATGGCGGCTTCGGTGCGTCTTACGCCATACATCCACAGTTACCCAAATGCCGGCAATGACCATGAGACAACCCAGAGCTGTGAGCCAGATGACGGTCTTAGTCCAAAGGACGGTGTCCTGCCGCAGCCAGGTGAAGTATACCCAGTGGGGAATGGCACCCAGCCATGCCCAGAAGCGTTCGCTTCTGTTGGAGAACTGCAAGGCCTCACCGTTTTGTGAACTCAGATAGAGCTGTGTCCCGGCATCGTCGGCAAAGTATATTTTATAAATGGGCATTTCCTTTTTCAGTTCAGCGAAGGGAATCCATTGGTCCAGAGAGTGGAGGGTGTCGATACGGGTAATGGAAGAAGAACACCACAAAGCTGCTGTCCGGTGCAGGTGTTCACTGTCCAGAGAGGGTCGTGAGATGGTGGAATCGGCAAGGAAATGAAGCGTGCCTTTTGTGGTACTAAAGCTGAACTCGGGGTGTCCGGCATTGAGGTTCAGTATCGTAGACCTGACCTTTACGCCACGGGGCAGGCGGGCTGTGACGGAGGAGATGTCCGGAAGTGAGTCTCCGGTTTGGGAGAGCATATCCAGCTTTTGCATTTTCTCTTTGGCGCTGACACGGGGAAAGCGGTGGTACATCATCACGAAGGCGGAGAGGAACCACATGAGAAATAGGATACAGAGCAAAGTGCCCAGTATCCTATGAATAGAGTACATCAGTTTGGTGATAACATTCATTGTCGTTCGCGTTTTTCCTGCAAAAGTACAAGATGATTCAAGAACACTAAATACCCACTAATGGGTATATTATTCTGTGTCTTTTCCGGCAGCATAGGCCGCCTTCTTCGTCATGATGTCCAGCATGCGGTGCTTCAGTCCGAAACGGATATGGTCAATGAATATTTCTTGAATTTCCGGAATTTGTCCCAGTCCTTCCAGTTGTGCACTGACGGTGAAGCCTTCTTTCTCGAGCATCTCCTTCCACTCTCCGGCAATGTCGTTTTTGGCATGGTCTCCGGCAACAAACATGAAGGGTATGAGGGTCACACGTTTGGCTTTCCCGGCTTTCAGTTGTGCCAGCATGGTGTCAAAGGTTGGATAACCTTCGATGGTGCCCACATGGAAATTGGTCAGTCCGCCTGCTTTCAGCATATAGTCCATCTGACTGTAGATGGCGGTACTGGGGGTATAGGTGCCGTGGCCCACAAGGACGAAGTGTTCTTTGGTAGCTTTCTTGCTTTGTGCCGGGGCGTTGTAGCGGTTCCCCAGAATACTTGCCACTTTCTCTGCATCTTCGATAGAGTAGAGCAGGGGAGTACCTACACGTATTTCCTTGAAGAAGGGTAGTGCGTTTTCCACATCCCGGCGGAGGGATTCCATTTCTACTCCGTCAATGATGTTGGTACTCTGTACGATGAGGTGTGTGTAACCTTCGCTGCGCAGTTTCAGCATGGCATCCAGTGGAGTCAGCTTCGTGGTGCCGCGCTCTTTCAAGCGGCGGATAATGATGCGCGACGTATAGGCTTCTTGGAACTTCAACTCCGGGAAGGCAGCTTGTGCCTTGGCGTTGATGGCATCAATGGTGAGGGCGCGGGTATCGTCGTGCGTAGTGCCGAAGTGCACCATGAGCAGGGCGGCTTTGTCGCCGGGTTTCATACTTGCAAGCATATCGCTGTGCTCGTAATTGCCTCCCCCGTGCGCATGGCAGAGGAGGAGGAAATTACAAAGGAATAAAAAGACAAACAAATTCTTCATAAATACTGATGCTTGTTTTAATCGTTCTCTATGACACGTATCATATCGAAGTAGAAGCGTCCGTCCACTTCGGCTCCTTTCTCTACATTACCGGTCTTGATGTCATAGATGTAGATAACGGCGTTGGCATCTTCTTCAGTGTTTACACCAATGTATGCTTTGTTGTTGAAGATGACAGAACGCTGTGAGAAGCGACCGCCGCTGTAACCGATTTCCTTGCCATCATAGCTTAAGCGTGTCTTGGTTCCGGTGGTAAGATCGAGGATGGCGTAGTAGTGAGAGTAAGCGTCGATGCCGGGTTGCTTATCTGCAGCGGGTCTATCGGCATTGTCATTACGTGCATACACTAAGGCTTTGTTCCCTTCCAGATATTGAATGGTCAGCAATTTGCCGTCGGCATTGGGATAGCCGTTGTAGGAAGCGTCGAATTCTGTTTCGCCTTTGTTGATACGTAGCAGGATGCCTTTGAAAAAAGCGTTATCTTCTTCGTGGAAACAAGCTAGGTAGAGATTGTCTGCTTCGTCGTACATTACGCAGTTTTGCATCAGTTCTCCGTAAGCGCTTCCTGCCATTTCGCATTCGATGGGAGAGAGTACATCTTTTTCTACTTCCATGGTAGAGGGGTTGATAATGGCTGTATGGAAGTTAGGCTCTTGCTGGTCTATATTCGTCAAACCGTCTGTCTCTTTCCAATAGTAGAAGTAGTACAATCTGTTGTCTGATTTGCGGTAGGTGAGGATACCGGAGCTTGTCAGTTTGAGCCAGTTGGTGGGGGCTGGTATGTTGAGTTCACCTTCAGCAAGGATAGTCAAGTCCTCTGCGTTCAGTTTCGTATAAAGAATCTTGTCCTTCTTACCATTGGTAGACATGATGACGAGTGTGTTGTCATCAATCCAGGCATGTGTGTAGGAACGTACCTTATAGCTGTTGGCCTTGAAAGGACGTTCTGCAATAACCTGAACTGCATTGTTCTTGATTTGATATTTTACGAAACGGTCGTTGGTTGCGGGTATTTGGTAGTAATATTTTCCTTTTGAGATAGTCTCCATGGAATAATCTCCCAGTTCCGAACCTTCTCTTTTCACAGTGATGACACCCTGCTCTGTGGCCAATGAGTTGACGCTATGGACAATAGTGGTATTCTTGCTACTCATCCCACCGTGTTTGTCTACGGTGACAAATAGGTCGAAGTGATAGTTATCCTCATTGACTTCCGGGTCGGGATTAGGATTAGGTTCCGGGTCATCATCGGAACACGCTGTGAATGACAGTGCCATCATGGCAGCCATAAAGGCAATCAGTGTAAATTTGAATTTTCTCATTTTGAATGAATTATTAAATGATTAGTTAATGAATAGTCTGAATTTAGCAAAAAAAGCACGTCCGGGCTTCTGCAGCTTGTAGTTGTCATAGGCTGTCTTGTCGAGGAAGTTGGTACACTCCAAAGCCAGATTATAGCGTCCGCGTCTCCATGAGTAAGTGATGTCGGCATTACAGATGTGCTGGGCGGGAATGCGTGCCTTGTTATCATATGCGCCGTAAGCTTCCCAGGTCAGGAAGTACCAGTGTACCCATTGATAGGTACAACCCAGGCGCAATCTGCTTTCGGGCAGGGCAATGTTGCGGAAGGTATAATAAGCCTCTACGCTACCGAATAGCCACGGGCGGTTGGGCACACGGTTGTTATAGGTGGCAGAGGGCTTTCCGTCACCCTTGTACTTCTGCTGGTCGCGAGTGTCCTGGTAGCTGACGTTTGTGGCGAGTTGCAGTCTGCCTTGCCAGTCGTAGCGCATTTCCCCTTCCGCACCTTTTACATGGACAGCCGGGACGTTGGTATATTGCATTGTACCCTCTTTCTCGGCAATGCTGGTCTGAATGTAGTTGTCTACCTTACGGAAAAATCCGCTCATCTCATAATAGAATGTATGTCCATTGCCCGGGTGCCATGTGCCGAATAGAGAAGCATTGAAGTTGTTACTGTTTTCCGGTTTCAGTGCCACGTTGGCATAGATGGTGGTACCGTTTCCCAACAGCTCGCGGGCAATGGGTAGTCTCACACTATGTTCGTAGGATACTTTGATGGATAAAGGTTCTACGATGGTGTATCGAAGTCCAGCACCGTAGCCCAAGTAGTTCTTGGTGGTGGAACCTTGCACATCCTTCGAGCCGGTCACGCTGGATTGGTCGGTCTGCCGGATATTGGGATGGTTGATGTAGTCTTTTATGAAGAATACGTTTTCCATCTTGCCATCCAACAGAGACTGGTTGTAGGAGAGTCCCAGGATATGTTTGGTAACCACATCTTTTGACGGCTCGAAGCTGGTATCAAGGTCATCGAAGCGGTCGTTTCCGGTACGGCTCAAATGGTAGTTCAGATTAAAGCTGTGATGGGTATTCAGCTGATAGTCCAGGTTGGTGCGCATAATGGTGAGCGGACGCTTGTAGTGGCGCATGGATGGTTCTTTGCCCATAATCTCGTTGCGCTGGCTCACGATGTATCCTCCATCCCAATAGTACTTCCGATAGGCAGTGTCCACGGTCAAGGAATGGTCCCAGGTGTGGGAGAGGGAGGCATTCAGTTGCATGTTCTTCAGGATGAAGTTGTACTTCTGATAGCGGGCAGAGATGTTCCAGGAATCGGAATTCCTTTCTGCCATTCCGTATACTTTGTTTTGGACAGACCCCGTCTGCAGTTCCTTGTCTGTTTTTGAATAGGAGGCGGAAACAAAGAAGGCATCAGCCCAGGATTTGTTGACAAATCCGGCTTCCACCTGTGCCAGTAGCGAGAAGTAGCCGTCATGAAAACGCTTGGGATTGCCATATATGAAATTGTCTCCGCTTTCGTCGCGCATCTGCACATTCTTCATTCTATAATCGTTTTTGGAGTAGTTGATGCCAACGGTTGGCCGGACTATTAGTCCGGTTCCCTTTTCTACGAACTGGGTGTTCAGGTCCGTCTTGTGTGTATGGAAGGAGCCGATGCCGTAAGATACATCCAGATAATTCTTCTTCTCCTGCTTTGTAATGATATTGATGGCACCGCCCAGTGCATCTGTTCCCAAGCTGGCAGGGACTACTCCTTTGTATATCTCAATCCGGTCTATGATGTTAATGGGTAAGTTGGCGAGGGAAACACCGCTTCCTTTGGTGTCCAGTGGCATTCCGTCCAGAAAGTAGCGGATTGAATTTCCGGACAAGCCGTTGATGGAGAGGTCGAAGTCTGAGCCAACCCCGCCTTCCTCTCTCACCTTGATGCCCGTTGTACGGTTCACCAGGTCGTTGAGGTTATTTAGTGAGTTTACTATCGGCTTGATGTCGAGTGCATTGACAGCAAAGGCCCCTTCCTTCACTTTCTGCGTTTGGGTCTTTCCGTATACTTCGACAGAATTCAATGCCACGGCGCTTTCCTGCAATGTGAAATTCTGTTTTTTATCCTGCCGGATGTCGAGGGATTGTTTCACGGTTTGGTAGCCCAGGAAGGAGACGACGAAGGTGTGTTTGCCCGGAGCGACTTGCAGTGAATACTTCCCCCGGTCGTCCGTATAGGTGCCGGAGGTGGTGTTTTCCACAGCGATGGTGGCTTGGGCTATCGGTGTCCCGTGCTGGTCTATGACTTTTCCGGATAAGGTGACCTTATTCTGTGCCATACTACCTGCAGGCAGTAGGCAGATAAATGTAAATAGCAGTCCTGTGATGAATCTCATTTCAGTTCCTTATAAGCGTTCGTAACTTGCCCTCAAGGAAAAATGAACAAAGAGAAAGATTCCTTTATATGGATAAAGAATGCCTCGACTCAATGTTTTGTTGCTTTATTCCCCGAAAGCACTAAAACTATGTTGTCTTGGCAGGTCTTCTGACTTATCCCTCTTTGAATGCCTTCCCATCCGCCGGGCGGACAGTGGCTTGTAGAATATTCAAAGATTTTGGAAGGACTTACAGCAGCGGGTCTGTTCAGGATTTGCACCTGATTCCCGAGCATCTGCATCAATACTACATTCTGCGTTTATGATACGCTTAAAGGGTCTGTTTCGTCAATCTTTTTCTTTTGTCTGACATTTGTGAATATTTCCGCGTCAATTGCGGGGCGGTTTGCGCGGACCGAGAAAGTTTTGATCCGGCTCTCCGGCCGCCTCATCGAGAAAGCTGAAGTTCTTTGAAAAATCGGCGTTTATACTCGCGGGGATTGCTTAGTTATAATTTATTTTTGTCCGCCATTTTCTTTATATTTACTGTGAGAATATTGTAGAATAGATAGTGCTTAACAGTTGGTGAAAGGATGATAGATAAATGTGCGGAATCATGGGCTATATAGGGGACAGGGATACCACGAAGGTAATACTCGAGGGTCTCGCAAAGCATGAATACCGCGGTTATGACTCGGCGGGCATAGCCGTTATCAAGGATAATAAAATATCGGAGCTCCGCACCATCGGCAGGGTCTCGCAGCTTGCCGAGAGGGTCGCTAAGGAGCATTTCACCGGCGATTTCGGCATCGGCCATACGCGCTGGGCGACGCATGGCGGCGTGACGGAGAACAACGCCCATCCCCACGTTTCGAGCGACCATCGCGTTGTGCTCGTACATAACGGCATCATCGAGAACGCGCGCGAGATACGCGCCGACCTTGAGGCGCACGGGATAAAGTTCCACACCGAGACGGACACCGAGTCGGCGGTGCAGTATCTCGGCTACGTCTACGACGGAGACCCGAAAGCGGCGATCGTGAAGCTGACGAAGCGTATCCGCGGCGCTTTCGCGCTCGTCATCATGTTTTATGACAAGCCGAACGAGATATGGGTGGCCCGCAAAGGCTCCCCTCTCGTCGTCGGCCGCGCGGAGAATGAGGGGTTCTGCGCCTCCGATCCGACCGCGCTGCTGGAATATACGCGCGACGTCTGGTTCATGGACGACGACGAGATGGCGCAGATAACGAAAGAGGGCTGCAAGTTTTTTGACTTTAGCGGCGCCGAGCACGATAAGGCGTCGATGCACCTGGACTGGGACGCGGCGATGACCAACCGCGGCGCTTATCCGCACTTCATGCTCAAGGAGATACACGAGCAGCCCGAAGTGGTGGCGCACACGCTCCTGGGGCGCGTGGCGGGAGAGAGCGTCGACCTCAGCAAGGAGCTTGGCTGGACGGCGGAAGAGGCCGCGAAATGGAAGAAGATACACTTTATCGCCTGCGGCACCTCGCACTACGCGACGGTCGTCGCGGCGCGTATCATGGAGACTCTCGGCCGGTTTGAGATACGCACCGAGGTAGCCTCCGAGTACCGCTACCGGAATATCCCGATAGACGACGAGACGCTCGCCGTATTCGTCTCCCAGTCGGGAGAGACGGCGGACACGCTGCACGCGGCGCGCCTCGCGAAGGAGCACGGCGCGAAGTGCCTTGTGATCACCAATGTGCGCGGCTCGACGATACACCGCGAGGTGGGGGAGGCGCTCGTCACTCCCGCCGGCCCGGAGATCGGCGTCGCGGCGACTAAGACCTTTATGGCGCAGATGACGGTGCTGACGCTGCTTGGCCTCTATCTCGCGAAGCTCCGCGGCGATTTGAAGCCCGAGACGGAGAAACGCCTCACCTCGGCGCTGATGGATATCCCCGGCAAGCTCGCCACCGTGCTTTCGCACGAGAAGGATATCGAGGCGCTGGCGCGTGATTTCGCCGACGCGCGCGGTTTCTTCTTCATCGGCCGCGGCCTCGCCTACCCGCCCGCACTTGAGGGGGCGCTCAAGCTGAAGGAGATATCGTACCTTCACGCGGAGGCGTATCCCGCCGGCGAGATGAAGCACGGACCGATCGCGCTCCTGGACAAGGAGCTGCCGGTCGTCGCGCTCGTTCCGAAGAACGATTTGTGGGAGAAGACCATCTCCAATATCGAGGAGTCGATGGCGCGCAAATCCCCGATCATCGCGATCGCCACGGAGGGCGACGGCGAGATCGGCCACTATACGAAGCACGTCATCTTTACGCCGGAGACGGAGCCGGAGCTCTTCCCCTTTGTCGCGATAATCCCGCTCCAGCTCTTCGCCTACTATATCGCGCGGCAGCGCGGCTGCGACATCGATATGCCGCGAAACCTCGCCAAGAGCGTCACAGTCGAGTAATTTTAAGAAGTTTGAAGGAAGGCAGGCGGAGCTCTTCCGCCTGTTATTTTTTAGGCAGGCTGATAATCAATGATAAATAAAAAAATAGTGATCCTCATGATCCTTGCCGCGGTGCTTTTTGCCGGCATCCCCGTTATCGCGGGGGCCTTGTCCGGCGGGAGGGAGGTCCCTCTGCTTGAGCAGGCGCGGGAGTATATTTCCGCGGGAAGCAGCGCCGAGTTCATCGCGCATTTTTCCGCCTTCACCGGCCTCGCCTACTGGCTTTTCTCCGGCAGTTGGGATTTCTTCTGGGAGTTTGACGATGAGGGCTTGTGGGATTTCCTCTTCGACCTCTTCCATCACGGGCCGGAGAAGTATAAGTTTGAAAGAGACGCCCCCGGCACCTTCTCGATATGAGCGCCTACACCTACATCCTGCGCTGCGCCGACGGCACCCTCTACACCGGCTGGACGAACGACCTGGAAAGGCGGCTGCGGGCCCACAACGCCGGCAGAGGGGCCCGCTACACGCGGCCCCGCCTTCCCGTGGAGCTGTTTTATTATGAGAGCTATGAGACGAAAGAGGAGGCGATGTCGCGCGAGGCCTTTATAAAAAAGATGCCGCGGCGCGCAAAGCTGCTCTTAAAGGTACGTAAAATTTCCGACAAAACTACTTGCTAATCTCAACTACAGGGGATACAATAGCAAAGTTTCGGAAAGAAATGTCAAGGAATAAAACTTTTGGCAATCTGTTAAAGAGGTGTTTTCAATGAAAGGTCGCACAGATATCGTTCTGGGAGTACAGTGGGGAGACGAGGGCAAGGGGCGCGTCGTCGACGTGCTGGCCGCGCGGGCCGGCGTCGTCGTCCGCTATCAGGGCGGAGCCAACGCGGGACATACCGTTATCGTGGGTAATGAAAAATATGTCTTCCATCTGCTGCCCTCCGGCATCCTCTATCCCGGCAAGACCTGTGTGATAGGAAACGGCGTGGTGCTGGACCCCGAGACGCTTTTTGAAGAGCTCGACGATCTCGCGTCGCGCGGCAAGAGGCTTGCGCGCCTTGTCGTGAGCCACGGCACGCACATCGTCATGCCGTACCACAAGATGATCGACAGGCTGGCCGAGGGAGCGCGGTGCGAAGGGACGAAGATCGGCACCACGGGACGCGGCATCGGTCCATGCTACGCCGATAAGTACGAACGCATCGGCATCCGCGCCGAAGATCTTGTCAACCCGGAGATACTTAAAGACAAGCTGGAGCGCACGCTCAAGATAAAGAACGACATCCTGACTAAGATATACGGAGCCGAGCCGCTCGACTTTGAAGAGATATACGACAGAGCCCTCAAGTGGGGCGAACGGCTCTCGCCGATGCTCGGGGAATCCTTCCTTGAAATATACGACGCCGTCCGCGCGGGCGAGAACGTCCTTTTTGAGGGAGCGCAGGCTACGCTGCTTGACGTGGACTACGGGACATATCCCTTTGTCACAAGTTCGAGCCCCTGCGCTGGCGGCGCCTGTACGGGAGCGGGGATCGGGCCGTCGCGCATCGACCGCGCGATCGGCGTCGCCAAAGCCTACTGCACCCGCGTAGGCGAGGGCCCCTTTCCGACGGAGGAGCTTGGAGAGACCGGAGAACTGCTCCGCTCAAAGGGCGGAGAGTTCGGGGCGACCACGGGACGTCCGCGCCGCTGCGGTTGGTGCGACCTCGTCGCCGTGGATTACGCGGTGAAGGTCAACGGCCTTGACGGTATCGCCCTCACCAAGCTCGACGTCCTTGACGGCTTTGACGAGATAAAGATATGCACGGCCTACGAAATAGAGGGCGAGGCGCGGAAGCATTTCCCGAGCAGCTGCGCCGAGCTTGCAAAGGCGAAACCCATATACGAGACGCTGCCGGGCTGGAAGAGCGACATCTCGCGGTGCCGCCGTTTTGAGGAGCTGCCGAAGGAGGCGCAGGATTATGTGCGCTTCATTGAGGAGCGCGTGAAGGCTCCGATACTCCTCATCGGCGTAGGAGCCGGACGCGAGGACACGATCGAGCGCGGGATATAGAGCTCCGCTCAAACAGGCTGATATACCAGGACATAAGACGGCGCGGCTATTCATAAGGGATAGTCCGCGCCGTCTTTTAGGGAGCCGCCGTCCTATTTATGCGCGGCCGGTTCCGCCGCGATCTTTTTTGCCGCTCCGGCCTTCTTGCGTTTCTCCGCCTTATGTATCCTGAGGAGCGCCCAGCCGAAAAAGCCGAATATCGTTCCCAGCCAAAGCGCCATGTTGATGTACCACATTCCCGCACCTCTCCTTTGTATCTTTACCGATCAAAATGTAGCTCTTACGGCAGAAGAATATATCATAAAAATACCGAAGGCGGCGTAGTGGTTTATAACAAAAAACGGCCGCTCAGGCGGCCGTTTCGTATATGGGAACTGGGAACGGGGAGATAGAGGCTGTTGTTAAACGACGTTCGGTTCGACGATCATTTCGCCGCGTTCGAAGCGCTTGTAGTCCATGATCGTCGGGTCGAAGGGCGGTTTCTCGCCGTTGAGCAGCGCGGTCATGATCTGTCCGGCTACCGGGCCGAGCATGAAGCCGTGGCCCGAGAAGCCGGTCGCGAGCCAGAAGCCGGGGATCTCGGTCTTGCCGAGGACCGGCGCCGCGTCGGGGGTCATCTCATAGCGTCCGGCCCACTGACGGACCACGCGGATGTTCTTCGCGCGCGGCAGGAGCTTGAGAATGGTCTTCGCGATCGAGGCGGGCGACGTCACGGTAGAGGTGTAGTCGATGCCGGGCTGGTCATGGACGGGGCTTTCTCCGGCGATGATCGATCCGTGCGGACGCTGCTGGATGTAGTAGTTGCCGCTGAAGCTCATGAGCATCGGCGGGCAGACGCCCGGGTCCACCGGCTCGGTGATGATGATCTCGTGACGCTCGGGGCGCACCGGGATATTGAGTCCGACCATGTTGCCGATCTCGGCGGCCCATGATCCGGCGCAGTTGACGACGCATTCGGTCTCGATCGTGCCGCGGTTCGTCTTGACGCCGGTGATTTTGCCGTCTTTCATGTCGATGCCGGTGACTTCGGTGAACTTATGGAACTTCGCGCCGCAGCGTTTGGCCGCTTCCTGGAAGGCGAAAGTTGTAAGGAAGGGGTCGGCGTGGCCGTCGCGCTGGTAGAAGGTGAAGCCGAGCGCGTCGTCGACCGCGACGCCGGGGCAGATCTCCTGCGCGCGTTTCTTGTCTTCAAATATTTCGGAGTCGATGCCGAGCTTGTGCTGGAGCACGACATTCTTTTTGAATTGCTCCCACTCGTGTTCCTGATAGGCGACCAGCAGATATCCGCCCTGGTTCAGCCCCGTGGGCAGGCCGAGCTCTTCGTCAAGCTGTTCAAATGTCTCGAGGCAGCGCAGCGCCATCAGGCAGTTCAGCTCCAGCCCCCACTGGGCGCGGATGCCGGCGCCGCAGCGGCCGGTCGAGCCGGAGCAGATGGTGTTCTTTTCTACAAGGTGGACGTTCTTCCGTCCGGATTTAGCTAGATAATAGGCGGTGGCAGTTCCAACGACTCCGCCTCCGATGACTACGACATCGGCTGTTTTCGGAAAATCACTCATACTCCGCACCTCCTATTTGGGATTGTCTTCAAAGTCTTTGGCGAGAAGACTGAGCTTGATAGGTTTCACGGGCGGCCTCATGGTGCCGGGGCCGATCTCCTCGAAGGTCTTGCCGGTCGCTTTCGCGATCTCCCTCATTATGATGTCGCGGCAGCCGCGTCCCTGGCAGGGGCCCATGCCGACGCGCAGTTCGCGCTTGAGTTCGTCGAAGGTATCATAGCCGCGCGCGATCCACTCGCGGATGGTCTCTATCTCGACCTCTTCGCAGCGGCAGATGACGTGGCATTCCGGCGTTTCGGGGACCTTGATCGCGCGGATGTCGTCCGCAAGTTCTGCGGGGATCACTACCGAGACGACGTATGTCTTGTCTTTCGACGGCTCCGTCACCGCGAGCACCTCTCCCTCGGCCACCGCTTCGCCGGTCCTGTCAAGGCAGGCGACCCGCTGGCCCTTTTCGGGAATGGGAAGGAGTTCGTAGGGGAGTTTTATCACGGCTTTGCCGGGCGCGTAGGTGAGGTCTATCACGAAACAGGCAAGTCCGGGGCAGCGCGACACGCAGATGCCGCAGCCGGTGCATTTGTCATAGTTGATCTTCGGGGTGTCGTTGATGTCTTCAAAGGGAAGCACCGCGCCGGTCGGGCAGCTTGTCGCGCAGGGATTGCAGGGAATGCGTTTCGGGCATTCTATCACGACGAAACCGCCTTTTTTCCCCTCCCATTTATCTTTAGGGGGGAGCAGGGCTCCTTCGCGGTGGTCGGTGAGGACTCCGCTGTTGAAGAGTTTTTCTTTATCAGCCATTGTTTACGCCTCCCATTTGTCGACGAGTACCTGGTTGACGCCCGCCGTTATTTTCTGCCCCACTTCTCCGGCGCGGAGGTGGTGGAGCCTTTCCCAGTATTCGCCGAATCTCTTATCGTCCACGGGGAGCCCGAGGGCTTTCGCCGCCGAGTGGCCCGCTATTCTTCCTTCGACCATGGCGGCGGAGGCCTCTTCTATGCCGGAGGCGTCTCCCGCGACCCAGATGTCGGGGTTGCTGGTACGCATGGTTTTATCTCTGAAGGGCACGTAGCCGCAGAGCTGGGGGACGAACTGCATTTTGCAGCCTG
>OLGB01000582.1_pt1 | contig 51070 bp, 63 predicted proteins | sample 1605691 | NCBI WGS metagenome assembly OLGB01 (sample SAMEA3888925, study PRJEB22519) | human gut metagenome | biome: human gut; feature: human-associated habitat; material: faeces | place: Denmark | collected 2010
TAATGGGGGTGCCGTAATGAGTTTTGGCGGTTTTAGCTGGAAACGTGCCTTTGGCGTTACAAAGGCAAAACGCAAGATTGCAAAGATAACTGGAATCCCGACAACGAGAGCAGGTCGAAAGCGGAAGGCGCAAAGCCTATTGTGGAAGTCATTATTTGGGAAATAAAAACACCGCCCCCGGTGCTACCAACACCGAGGGCGGATCAGAGGGTGAAAGGCTTGACGGGCTCCTTCACCCTCCTAGAGTACCATGAAAAAGGGAGGAAATCAAGATGGCAAAGGGCAGGCCCGAGTTCTATTTTGACGGAACGTATTATCGGAAGCGCATCAAACTGCAGAACGGCGCTTGGAAGGATATCCGCGGCAAGACCAAGGAGGAGACCAGGGCAAAAATTCAGAGGGCCCGCGAAGCCGAGAGGTTTGGGCTGGCACTAGATGACAACACCACCGTTGCAGAGCTGGCCGCCGAGTGGTACAATAATCGCAAAGACGGCCTGTCTGCTTCCCGTCGGGAGGATTATTGCAGCGCAATCAACCTGCGCATCTGTCCGGTCCTCGGTACAATGAAAGTGCGGGACGTCAAGCCGGAACACTGTCAACGAGTAATGGCACAGGCCGCCAGCCTCTCTTTTTCCACACAACAGAAGACAGTAAGCACTCTAAAGCAGATTTTTGAGTGTGCCGCCGATAATGGTCTAATCTTCCGATCTCCCGCCGAGAAGATCAAGCCGGGCGGCGCAAAGCCAAAAGAAAAGGCGGCGCTGACTGTAGATCAATGCACCCAGCTTGAGGCTGCACTTGAGGGAACCCGCGCCTATATTTTTGTCATGCTTGGCCTGTATGCCGGCCTGCGGCGGGAAGAAATTTGTGGTCTTCAGTGGAGCGACATTGACCTGAAGGCAAATCCGCCCCGCCTCACTGTTAACAACGCGGTCCGCTTCTCCACGGGCAGAGCATTCTTCCCTGCCCCTCTCAAATCAAAGGCTGCTCACAGAACTATTCCACTGCCGCTAAAGCTGGCCTCCGCACTCATTGAAGAGAAGCGACACAGCAACAGCTTTTTTGTAGTACACGCTGCTGATGGTCAGCATATTAGCTTCCAGGGGATGCGAAACATCATTGGCATCATTGACCGTCGGGCCCCGATGACGGAATCCAAGATGGCCAAGCGTAGGGCACGGGAGAAAGAATTGGGCCGCCCGATTGCTCCGCGCAAGACGCAGAAAAACATTGTCAAGATAGATTTCCGACCAACCCCACACCAACTTCGTCATACCTATATCACCCGGCTCATTGAAAGCGGTATGGACATAAAAAAGGTCCAATACCTAGCCGGCCATGATGACATTCGGATGACCTTGAATATATACAGCCATGTGATGGGCAACACCCCAGAGGAGCTGATTGATGCCGTCTCCGCCGCCTTTTCGGGGCAGATTTCGGGGCAAAACGAAACTTCTGATTCCAAGAAAGTGTTGAATATCAATGGGTAGAGGGGTATTTCAGTCTATGCTTGACGTGCGGGAGGTCACAGGTTCAAGTCCTGTATCGTCCACCAAGCAAAAACCCTGTAGCCGTTATGGTTACGGGGTTTTTTGTTGTGTCCTGAGCAAGCTGTCACCCCCTATAGGTTGCACGATTTCGGGGCAAAGTTGGGGCACTTGGGGGCAAAATTGGGGGCATGGTTTCGGCCTCTATGACCGTAAAAAGAGAGGGCCTCCACCGTTCTGCCGCGGCCCTCCTGAATACATGGCGTATCCAATAGAAAAAGAGAAAGGATGAACGTCATGGCTATTACATTTGAACCCCTGCCCGAGTGGCTACAAGATGAACTGTTATTTAAGGTAGAGGAAAAGTTGACCCACCTTCGCATCCCACGGTCGCTGGATGGGTTTGACTATCTCGCACTAGCCATCGCCCAGGTCGCGCAAAATCCTGTTCGAACCCGCTACATCACCAAAGATTTGTATCCGGAGATTGCAAAGCTGCGTGGAACCAGCGCCTCAAATGTAGAGCGAACTATGCGCACGGCAGTTAAGGTGTGCTGGGATCGCGGAGGACGCAGAACGCTCGATGAAATGGCCCATTACCACCTCACCGAGCGTCCCACTAATTCACAGTTTATTGATCTCGTCGCCACGAATATACGACACACAGGTTAATGCTCGCCGGGTAGGAGTAGCCGCTCCTGCCCGGTTCCTTTCTAAAATTTTATCACTGTTCCAATACCATGTCAATACTGTTTGAGCCCCAAAAGCACACCTAATGGGTAGAATATCCGTGAGGTGGTAACATGGACTTAAAATTCACTATGGTCATGAACGAAGATGTCGCTCGAAAAATGACTTATATCGGCCAGTATTATGGGCGCTCTCGCATCAAGGAAATTGAATGGGCCTGCAAGGAGTATATTAAAGACTTCGAAACGAAACTTGGAGAGATACCCCTGGAAAAGAAATGATTCTGGTCACAATTTAAAGCTGTAACTCCCCACCGCCCAGAGTATTTGCTCTTGGGCGGCTGGGACAAATTTGTCCCAAATATCTCAATAAGCCGTTGGATAGTATTATTATGGTATAATTTGCTTCCATGGCCGTCGCGCAAATTTTGCAACTCAGCGCACACAAAAACATCCCCCGCCACCCAAGAGCCGATGCTCCGGGCGGCGGGGCCAAACAAAAAAGCCCGGAAGGCTGGATCACTCCATGCCGTCCGGGCTTGTCTTACGTATTGGTATCTGCTTTTCCGCCGTCTCCCTTGTCCCGCATGGCTTCCAGGGCGTTTTTGATAAAGGCCGGGTACGGTACCCCCATCAGCGCGGTATTCTCCAGGATGGACAGCCCCTCGTTGCCGATGAAGAACAGGCAAACGGCAGTGCGGATGTAGGCGGCCCCGGTCAGGCAATCCAGCATGGTGGCTACCCACACCAGCATCAAAATCATACATTTGCGCACGATGCCCTTGAAGCCCGCCCGGCTCTCCAATGCCCCGGTCTCGCTTTTGCCGGAGCGCTTGAACACCCCGGCCACGATCAGGCCGGTCACGTAGTCCGCCGCCATCAGCCCAATGAGCACCTGCAAGGCGGCATCCCACCCTCCCAAAGCATTTGCAACAAACGTCCCGAGCGCGGCCAGGGCAGCCAGCACGGCGTTTTTGATGTACACAACGTTCTCCATTAAGCGCCCTCCTCACGCGTCGATATGGTGGATACCATATTCCTCCGCGCAGACGTGCTCAATTTTGCATCCTCTGGCCTCGTTCCATCCGGGAGCAAAATAGGCTATATCCGCCCTTGCCAGCAGTTTCAGGCTCTCGCCAAGGTATTCCAGGGCGTGGCTCATATCAGAGGTGCCGAAGAAACTGTCGATGACCTCCACCTCTTCACCCAGCGCGTCCCGTGCCGACTGCACAGCATCCGCCCGTTCTGCCAGGATTTCTTCGTCTGTTTTGCCTCTCATGGGCTGGGAAATAAATAGTTTTTTCATGTGCCCTCCATCGCCTCAGCCAGCTTGACCAGCAGCTCATCGCCCCAGCGGTAGCTCCACAGGTACTCGATGGTGGTGTCGCTCAGACCGGCCTTGGATTTCAATGTGCTCTTGGCTTCTTCTGTAGTCATTGCGGTCTCCTTCTGGTATGCGGGACGGTACGCCCCGACAATGTATCTTTTGTGCCGTCTGCGGCGCATCACGGCCCCGCCGTTGGCTTCATTGCCCGTCCCGGTATTCCCGTCTATGGTGGTGATATAAACGCCGTCATAGCTCTCGCAGAGGCCCACGTGCTCCGTCGCCGTGCCGCCCGAAAAGTTGAAGAACACCAGATCCCCGGGCCTGTAGTCCGTGACAGCCTGGCTGCGCTTTTTGTGGTAGCTGTACAGGGCCGTGCAGGAGGCCGTCTGGCTCCCGCCGTAGAACAGGCGGGACGCGCCAGCCGCCCGGAAGCACCACCACTGGAAGACGACGCACCACGGGTACTGCCGCCCGCTGACCGGCCTGCCGTAGTATTCCTCGTTGTATTTCACGCGGTTGCTCCCAGCCGGGGACTCGGTGATCCCCAGCTGAGAGCGGGCGACGGAGAGCAGCTTACTGGCCGTCACCGGGCTTGTCCCCGCTGATGGGGCCGGGGTCGCTCGCGCCCTCCATCAGCTTGACCATGGCGTCGTAGTCCTTGGCTGCCCAGAGGGCGCACAGGGCCTTGTAGTTACCCCGCATGGTGCGCAGCCAGGCATTGAGGCCGTCGTTGGCGGCCTTGCGCTCGTGGTCGTCCATAGCGGCATACGCCTTGCCGATGCGGGGCCAGTCCACCTGATGGGCAATGGGCAGCTCGGCCATGGCGTTGACCTCACGGCCCTCGCGGATGTTCTGCATGCACATGTCCATTGCTACGCCGAGATCGCAGTTGTTGGCTTCCCCGAGGGCAAAGATGGCGGGGGTCAAGGCGTTGAAGTTGATGGTGTTTTTCATGTCAAAGTCCTCCTCTTAAATCGTTGCGGCGTCGGCCTCATAGGCCTCGCCAATGTACTGCTGGTACTCTTCCGGGGTGATGATCCCCTCAGCCACGTCGGACCGGGCCAGGGTGCGCACGTCCTCTTTCACTGGGTCCAGGACGCTTTCAAAGGTCCTGGATCCCCGCTTGATGGATCTCCAGTAACTGTGTGCGATTGCTTTGACTGCCATGATGATCAGCCTCCCAACATTTCATATATTTCCAGCAACGCCTCATCCTGTGATGCGTTAATGGTCTCCTGTTCCGTCTGTGCCTCATACAGTGCAATGGCGGTCTCATCGGTCTGTGCCAGGGCCTCTTCCAGCGCGGCAACGCGCTCATCGGCGGTAGGCTCCGGGTCAGGATCCGGCGCAACCGGCACATCCCTGGCCGTGATGCCCACCAGCGCCCCGCCCTGGATGTCCAGGTCGCAATACCCGCAGCAGGCCCACACGGCGGCCTCCAGATGGGCCGGTACAGCGATGTACCCGTCCAGCCAGCACTCCCTGCGCCCGCTCTGAGACTGGAGGGCATGCCCCCCGTCCGCACGGGCATCGATCTCGATGATGGTCAGCATGTGATTCCCTCCTTATCCGATGGCGACATATTTGTAAACTTTACCGCTACCGTTCAACTGATACCTAGCAGCCTCTGTACTCGAATTAAGTATGTACCACGACATGATTTTGTTCGTATCATCCCAAGTCACATCCAATACCTGTCTAGCACTCCCATAGTTAGAATTGGCATAACCTGCATTGTGCACAAAAAAGCAATTCTCGTTTGCATCATCGCATTGAATGGCAACAAACTTTGGAACAAATGGGAACGTCAAGCTGTTCTTGTTTGACGCACCATAAGTGCCAGATCCAGTGTACGTTCCAGTAACAATTTTGGGGATAACAGGTGTGTTTTCTTCGCCCGCATACTCGTAATAGTATCCGTCCTGCTCGCCTGCATCGGGATAAGCGTTCCGGCTCTCACTGTAGACATATCCCAGTGACTGCCGGACAACGCTGACTTTGTAGCTTGGTTCGAGATACTGATAGAATCTACTTCCTGCACTCGCAGTAGATTCCCGAATCGTGGCAGTTGGGCTTACGTAATATGGAGTTCCGGCTGCAGAACCTGCAACATACTTGCCTCTCAAAGTCGATAGATAGTTCGATGATGTGCCAGGAGTGTAATTCAATATGATCGGATCCACAAGCACGGCTTGGTGGTCAGCAGTCATGGCGACTTCCGCCGCGTAGTATACGGTTTTGCTTGCCGACGCCCTGTCATCATATGCCAGCGTAAAAGAAGAGCTAGTTCCCGCCTGACTGAGTTGGTACTGAGATTTCGCCCATTTGTACTGCGTCTCAGCCGACTTGTTGAGCTGGTTGTTGATGTCCGACACAGCTTCCGATACATTGTCCCACGGCAGGCAGGGGATCTGGCTGGCCTGCACCTGATGGGGATTATCCAGATCGGCGGTGTGCCCGGCCAGAAGATTCTGCACCGCCGCCGCGCTCCCGGCGGGGTCCGCGCCCGCCTGTGCCGCCGTTACAGCGTGGGGATTATCCGTCCTTGCCGCATGCTCTGCAGCAGCGCCCTCTCCATGCAGCAGACCTCTCATCTCATCACCTCCACCAGGATGGGGACGTCCACCGTGGGCGCTGCGCTCTGCTTGCAGTAAGCCGTCAATGTACCCTCGGCGCTGTCCACATACGGCTCCAGCGTGTTGTAGGCCGCCCGCTGGCGCCCGGCCAGCTCTGCATCCGTCGTGCTGCAGGCCGGATACACGTGAGCCACGTCCGTGGCCTTGATGCCGGCCACCGCCACGGTCTGGCTCCAGGCTCCGGTACTTCCGGCCCATCCGGCCGTGGTCAGCACAGGCCAGGCACGCAGCAGCGTGCTCATCTCCGGCAGCTGCTCCGGCAGGATCAGGCCGTCCTCGCCGAGGGCAGCGACGCCGCCCGGCACCCCCTTGTCCGTAAAGGGGATGTAGGCGCCGCTCTCAATGGTCAGGTCGATCTGTGTGTCGCTGCCGATCCAGGTGACCAGGTCGATCTGCTTCTCAATGACTGCGGCAGGCGGTGCGGGGATGAGGTCTGCGGATGCCCCCGCGTTCCCATAAGCGTAAAGGACCTCCTCGCTGAAGGAGCCATCCGGATGCTTCACCTTTGCGTAGAGGCCGAGCTCCCTGAAATAGAAGGAGCTGGAGACATTCCCGTTGGAGAAGGATCCTCCGATGATGACCTTTCCATCCTCCGAGGTACGCTTTTTGTTGATGTCCAGCTGGATGACCGGGGTGACGATGGCGGTCATGGCACGCGGCGTTGCGCCGGACGGCATAGAGCCAGAGCCCATAACGATCTTTGTTGGAATGAAGAGGGAACCCACCTGGCTCTCTGCCAACAGGATCCTGCCCTTGTCCGTGACTGCGTTGGTAGAAAAAACACCCATAGCGAAACGCTCCTATTCACAAAATGGCGGTAAAGTCGAATTGTTCTGCGGCCGTGTCATGCAGGGCCATGCCCGCGTGGAGTTCGCAGCCAATGGGAATATAGAACACAACCTCACAGCCGATCCCCGCGGCCGCAATGCGCTTTACTACGGAGGCCGCGCTGCTGGAGAGCTGCATATGCTCCGGGGCCATCTCAGTCTCGTCCACGATGACGCGTATCCTGGCGGGGAAGCGCTCCTCCAGCGTGATCTCCATGGGGTCCACATGGAAGAGCAGGCTGGTGGCTGTGATAATGGTATCCACATCGCCGCCTGCCAGGAGGGCTGTGACCTTCGTCTTGATGAGCAGCCGGTAGATAGGATCAGAAGCGCCATCGCGTGCAACACCAAAGTTGGCGCCGATCCGGTCGAGCGTAGTCCCGCAGGCGCTATCCAGATCTCTCCAGAGCTCCACAGTCCGGAGTGCATCCTCCGTGCCGCCAAGGGCGGCGGCGAAGAGCTGGAAGAGCCGGCCAATATTGCTGTCCGGATCCTTGCTGTAGGCGCCGGGCAGCTTGTCCAGCATATTCAGGAGGAGGCTCATCGTGATATCACCACCTTGCCCGGGCTGGTGACGGCCTTTTGGAGTGCGGTGAGTAGGATGTTAGCCTTCTGCCAGGCGGCACCGTCAGTGCTGATCTCCAGGATGTAGTCCACCACACCCTGGGTCTCGTTGATGGGACACATGAGGCGGTTGTAGTAGACAGTTTCGCCAATGGAGAGGCCGGAGGCGGCCAGGCTCGCGCCCTCGCTGCCGATGTAGTCCACAACTGCGGCCTTCAGTGCGTCGTCTCCCGGATAGGCGGCGTCCGTGACCAGTGAGGAGATCCTCACGTGGATGGGCACCGCAGTGGGGCGTGAGAAGCGGATGGTGCGGAGCTTGCCGCTGGCATCCAGGAGCTGGGCGCTGGATGTGCCGCAGGTCTGGATGCCGGCGGCCTTGCGCGCATGGATGGCAGCGGCCACATTGGTGTCGGTCCCGCCGTAGACGATAGCCTGGATGCTGTGGGGCAGCAACCCTGCCTCGTCCATTTCATCGGTATCGTTCTCCCAGACCACGGCATTGACCACACCCTCGGTCTCCAGGAGCTGGGCCCGGATGGCGTCGGTGTTGCTGCCGCCCGCCTTATCCACACTATTGTAATAGCGTTCCCGGAACTCCTGCCAGGTCTCGCGGGCACGCCCCCCTGCGGTGGCCTCGGGGTTGGTGACCGAGACAACGGCGGCCAGCGGCGTGACTACGGTGTCGATGGCGCCGGCGTCCACATTGCCCTCCGGCCCGGCCTCGTATGCCTGGATGGGCACAGAGACCGTCCCGCCCTCCCCGATGACCGCGTCCTCCAGTGTGACAAAGCGCTGGTTGTTCCGGGCCTGGACGAGGAAGCCGGCATAGATGGAGGCGCCGGCCTCCCCTGTGATCCGGAGCATGCCGGCGGCCTTCTGTGCCGCCAGGAGGCGGATGCCGATGAATGCGCCCAGGCGGGCCAGGCTGATCCCGGTAGCGGTATCCACAAAGCCGCTGTTGTAGACCTGCTCCGCCAGCTGCCAGAGCATCCCGGCGAACCAGGCGAAGATACGCAGGAAGATCCCCAGGGGGCTGCGCACGGATAGGTTGACGGAGCTGCCGAAGAGCTCCTTGGCCTTGACCTCCAGTGCATCCAGAAGCTCCGTGTAGGACGGACGCAGGAAGCCGGCCTCTGTCAGGCCCCAATTCTCATTCACGCACTCACCTCCAAGCTGATTTCTGTGCCGTCTGCCAGCCGCCCGGTAAAAGCGGCTGTTAGCCGGCGGCCCTGCCTGGACACCTCCAGACGGTCGATATACTGCACACCGGGTTCTTGAAAGATGGCAGACCGAAGGACGGCCTCGGGGTCCCCGGTCCCGTCCCCGATGATCTGGTCATAATCCGTGCCGTGCCCTGTATCCAGGAACCACTCGCCCTTGAATGTTTCCAGGGTCAGGCGGACGCATTGCGCTACAGTTTCGGCGCCGGATACCACCACCAGGGCGCCGCCCGCCAGCACCAGGTCGTGGACGTCCGGGTCGATCTTCAGTGTCAGATTGTCCATAAGCATCCTCCTAATTTGGCAGGCCGGTCTCGCCCATGCTGGTGGGATGGGTGTGGGTGGTCATCTCAATGCCGGACGCCTCCAGCGTGCCGGAGATGGCCACGTCCCCCTGGATGATGATCCCCGTTTTAGATACCGCCAGATACACGCTGCCGGCAGCCAGGACCAGTGCGTCATCCGGCAGCCCTTTGGGTGCCCTCCCCGCAGGACAGACGCCGCCGAGGAAGAGGCTGTCCTCCGGCGCGTGGTTGCGCCGGGTGTTGGGCTCTGCCTCCCGGCCGGTCTGTAGGGCGGTGTCGGAATCGAAGTCCGCCACAATGATCCAGCCGATGTCGCCGCGCTTGTACCAGGGCCGGATGACATAGTCCCCGGCGCACAGGCAGGCGATGTGCAGACCCAGGATGGGTGCGGCGCTGGCGTAGCTGCCGTCGATGGCCTCCTTCACCAGGGGCTGTACATCCACCGTCATGGTCTCCGGGTAGAAGGCCAGGACCTGGACCGGCATGGAGACCCGGACCGCCTCCCGGTCCTTCTCGCTCTGCGCCGCGCGCAGGTCGGATCGTTTGCTCGTCCACATTATGCAGGTCTCACCTCCAGCGTGGTTTTCCAGCTCCCGGTCCGGCTGCCCTCATGGACGCCGGAGACCACCAGGAATGACCCATTGGTCTGGGCATCCTGAATGATGATCCGGTCGGCCACGCCGATGTGGTAGTTGAGCAGGCAGGCGCGCTTCAGGGTACCGTCGGCCTCCTCCTGTTCGATACGGGTCTTGGAGGCGGCCGAGGTCTGCGTGTTGACCGTCTGGCTCTCAGAACTGGAGGACTCCTTCAGGAGCCCGGTCTGGGGCGTGAGCAGATAGCCGGTCACGATACCCTCATCGGGCGGGTTGATGATGAGCTGGCCGCGGCGGATCACCAGGCGGGACCGGCAGTCGCTGCAGACGATGCTGGTGAGCACATCCTTCAGCTTGCCGCGGCAGACACGGCAGCCGGGATAGAGCTTGTTGACCGCCAGCTTTACCAGGGAGACCTCTACGCCGAAGATGTTGAGCAGATCGTCGATGATGTCCGCAGCATACATGCCGGCCTTATAGGTCTTGTTGACCCAGGAGCCCAGCCACTCCTCCAAACTGTCTGCGGCGGTGATCCTGGTGATAACGTCCAGGCCGTCCAGAGCGTGGTCGTACTCCGCAACGGCGCCCACGAAGATGCAGCCCACATCGCCCCGGTAGCCGGCGGAGAGGATCACCGGGTCCCCCTTCTTCAGGGCGGCGCGGGTAGAAGGGGCCAGGTTGCGGATCTCCAGCTGGGCGGTGGATACCTTGGCCCGGTCCTCAAACTGGACCTTGAAGGAGAAGTTCAGGCCGTCCAGGGTGTACTTGTTCTTGTTCAGAATGAGGACGGCCTGCCGCATCCACAGCTGCATCACGCATCACCTCCCGTCCGGTCGAAGAGATACAGCCGCACCTGTGTACCGAAGTTGTCATAGGTGATCTCTTCGATCTCATCCCCGGTAAGGCACAGGGGGCAGAGTACCGGCAGAGGGTAACGCTCATCGTTGAAGGCCTCAAAGAGCGGCTTGCCGCAGCGCAGAACCTCGCCATAGACCAGCGGGGCACTGCTGCCGCCGCTGACCGTCTCCAGGTCCACAGTGAAGAAATCCCCCACCTCGTTGTAGCGGAAGGTCATCCGGTAGGTGCGGTCAATGAGCTTGATCAATAACGAACATGGCACACGTTCCCTGTCAATGTCGATGAACTCCACTTCTTGTCCGGACTCAATCAGCTTCACGGCTCATCCCCCCTTTTGATACCCGGCATAGCTGGGGTTGGTCCTGCCGTTGGCCACGGATGTGTTGACGCCGGAGGCAGAGAAGGACGCCACATAGGCGGCGTATTCGCTGGAGGTGGTCATCAGGCCGTTCTGCGTGGCGGATCTGGCAGACTTGGCCGCCTTAGCGCTCCAGGCAGCGCCGCTGTCCTGCCGGCTCATGGTGGGGGCCCTGATATCTACAAAGGCGGCGGAGGTAATGGTGATCTGCTGGAAGGCGATGGTAAAGCCATAGCCGCCCAGGTTGTCCTTGCTCCGGGTGCGTTTGAGGCTGGTGATCAGCAGGTTGTCGAAGGCCTCTGCGCCCCGGTAGGTGAGCAGCTCCCGGCCGCGCCACATGGCTTCCAGAGCGGCATACTCCGCGGGGCTGGCCACCACGCCGGTAATGGTGAATTTAATGGGGTCGAGGACGGCGTGGTCTGTGATCTTGCCGCCGCCCTCGATGGGGCTGCTGGTAACCTGGCTGGACATCGTGGGGCTCTCGTCGGTGACGGTGGCCGTCTTTTCAAATACCACCGTTCCGGTGCTGCCGATCAGCATGTAAGACATTGCGTTGCCCTCCTCTCCTTACAGCAGGGATGCCTGCAGGGCCTCCACACTGCTGTCCTCGTCCTGCAGCTGCTCAAACATCCTCCGCGCGATCTCCATGATACGCTCCTCCAGATTCTGCAGCTGTTCCTCCGAGGGATTCCCGGAGAGCTGGATGTTGAATTGAGGGGCGAAGGTGATGGATTTGGAGTGGCGGGAGGCGTTGATAAGATTGTCGGTCTGATCTGCGGGGATGATCTGCGTGCCGCCGGGCAGGATCGCCAGCTCTCCGCCCTCCTCATTGATACGGGTCAGGCCGCCCTCGAAGTTACTGGTGCCCCGCGCGTGGCCGGGGATACGGGCGTTGGTGACACCTGTGGTGCCTATGGTAATGGTCCCCACGTCATTGGCCGCCGTTTTCAGGCGCCGCAGCTCCGCGATGGTGGAGCTGACAGCGCCGGCTGCCGCGTTGGACATCCGGGTCCAGGCGCTCTCCGCCTGCTCCGCCATGGCCCCATAGGTATCCGTGGCGTTGGTCCCGATCTCCTGGAGGCCGGTATTGGCGGTCTCCCTGGCGGCGGCCCAGCTCTCCCCGGCCACGATGGGCGTGGTGTCCATGGCGGACCGGATGGTGCTGGTATAGGCGGAGGTGTCCGGGATCTCCACCTCCGGCATCTGGATGGCGCCCAGGTCCGGGATGGATGAGGCCACGCTATTGGTGCTCTCCGCCAGATCCTCCATGCCGCCGGTGGCCTCCTTGGCTCCGCCGAAGAGCTTGTCAAAGAAGTTGACCACGGCGCCCACGCCGTCGGCCACCCAGCCGATCAGGGTGCCCACCACATTGGCGATGCCGGAGAGCAGCTCCCCGATGACCTGCAGGACCGGCGCGATCAGCTGCAGGATGGGGGCGATCAGCCCCAGCAGCTGGGCCACGGGTGGCAGGATCGCCTGCGCGATGGTGGAGATGACGGGCATGAGCGGCGCCAGGATGTCGTTGCAGATCACCGTGAGGGTCTGCGTGATGGGCGGCAGGAGCGTATCTGCCAGCAGGGATAGGAGGGATGCCAGGGGCGGCAGGAGGGTGGAAAGGAAGGTCCCGACCACTGGGATCAGGGGCTCAACCACCTGGAAGACCGTGCTTAGAGCGTCACAGAATACCGGCAACAGGTCGCTGCCCAGCTGGAGCAGGATGGGCACAGCCTCAGACAGCCCACCTGCCAGCAGGTCCACCAGCTGCATGAGCATGGGTTCAATGGTGGGCCACGCCTCGATGATGGTATTGAACAGTGTGGTCAGGACGGGTGTGAACTTCGCGCCTGCGCTGGCCAGGAAGTCGGCCCAGATCCCCTTGACGCCCTTCAGGCTGTTGGTATAGGACCCCGCGGTCCGGGTCACGTCCTGCTGGGCGTCGGAGGTCTGGGCCAGGATAGCGTTGAAGCGGACCTGCACCTTGGTGGCCTCATCCAGATCGTTGAAGGTCCCCCGGATCCCCATGCCCAGCATGGACTGCTTCAGAGCGGCCTCGTTGAGGACGATGCCCATGGTCTTCAGGCCCTCGGTCTCGCCCATGAGGCCGGAGCGCAGCTTGCCGAAGGCGTCTTCGTCCGCCAGGTTGTTGAAGCTGGCCAGGTCGTAGGAGAGGCTGGTCATCATCTCGGACATTTGGGCGGCCTGTTCCGCTCCCATGCCGATGCCCGTGAAGATGGCGCCGGAGTCCGCCAGGAAGCCCTTGACCTCGTTCTTGCTCCGGTGCGCCGCGGAGGCAAAATTCTCCGCCCACGTTTCCGTGGAAACAGCCGCGTCCTTGAATACCGTGTTGAACTTGGAGGAGGTCTCCTCCGCGGAGGCCGCCGCGTCGATGGCTGCGCCGCAGAAGTCCTTGACCGCGCCGGCGGCCTTTTTGATCACCGCAACAGTGGCGGCAACCACGGCCAGCTTTTTCAGGCTGTCCACCAGGCTGTCGCCCGCACTGGCGCCCTTTTTACCCATCTTCTCCAGGTCATCCCCGGTCTTCCCGGCTTCTGTGCCCAGACCTTCTGTTTCTCTCTGCGCGTCCAGCAGGGCGCTGCTCAGGGTGGCCTTGATGGTCTGGATGGGATGCCGGAAGGCGCTTCCCATATCCCTGGCCACACTCCTGGTAGCTGCCCCCATGCCCTTGACCTTGCTCTGGACGCTGGAGAAGGCTGCTCCGATCCCGATACGTAAGGTTTTGGCCAGACTGTCGCCGGACTTGATGCTCTCCAGCATGGCGCTGCGCACGCTGCTCCCCATCTTCGTGCCTGCGCCGGATACCGAGTGGAAGGCGGAGGATGCGTGCGTACCGATGTCCGAGAGGCTGGTGCCGATCTGCTCCAGCTCCTCCGCCGTCCGTTCCGCCTCTTCCTGGATCTGCTTCTGCTTTTCGTTGAGCTCGTCCAGGGGCGCAGTATCCGTACCGAACCGCACCCCGAAGGATAAACTGCGCTGGTCCGCCATAGATACCCCCCTTACTTTTTGTTCTGCAGTTCCTTCAGGTGCTTGACAAACAGCTCCTTGGCGGCCAGGCACTCGTAATACTCGGCCAGATCCATGGCGGCCAGCGCTTCATAGGTCAGGCCATCTCCGTCAAAGAGCAGGAACCAGAACTGCTTATTCTGCTGTGCCCGGCGCTGTGCCTGCGCCGGATCGCTTTCCCGGGCGAAGAAACCGTTCGATCTCCCGGATCAGCAGCTCCGGGGTCTCAATATCCTCCGCCTCCTCAAAGGCCTTCAGGCCCTTGGCGGTCACCGCAGCCGGGCTGACCACCACATTTTTGAAGAGGATGTCCATGTACCGGGCTGTGTCCCGGGTCCCGCTGCCGGTCATGCCGCAGCGGTCGTTCTGCTCAAAATACCACTGGGGGGAAACGCTCTGCAGTTCATAGTCCACACCCAGAACGTTCACTGTCTCGTGTCTCGCCATCTTGGATCGAAACCACCTTTCCGGAATGTTGGGAGGGCATGTGAGCATGCCCTCCCGATCATATTTGGGTAATGTGCCCCGCATCTGCGGCGGCACGTGCCGGCGTCCCACGCCTTACTCCCGGAACTCCATCACCGGCACGTGGATGGAGACCTCGATGCCGGCGGCGTCATTCCCGCCCTCGAATTTGGGCACCTTCAGGACCCGGCAGTCTGTATGGGAGATGATAAAGCCGCCTTCGTCGTTGGCGTTGCGGAGTGTGACTGCCACCTGTTTGCGCTGCTGGGCCAGCCGGCGCATACGGGACAGGGATGCAGAAGTGGGGAAGAGGGAGAACTTAATGGTGCCGGAGCGGTCCGCATTGCAGACATATACCGTGTCGCCCTGGATGCCGGTTTTGGGCGTCACATCGTCCCCGGTGCGCTCGGCGCTGATGCCGCTGCCGTCCGCATAGCCGGTGACTACGCTCCCATCCACCAGCAGGGTGATCTTTTCAGGATCGAATACCATAGTCAGATACCTCCTTTATCAGCTTACGGAGCCGGTCAGGGACACGGTGAGCACGCCGGTAACCTTTACCCCGTGGACGCCGCCCCGCAGGGTGGCCTCCCAGGGGATGGGCGGCATGATCCGATTCCGGGCCTGCTCTTCCGTGGCGTCCGCCCGCCTGGGGATGGTCACGGTATATGCGCCGCTCCCATCCTGCTTCAGGATGACGCCGTTTGCCACGGCCTCATCCAGCGCCGCGATTACCTGTTCGGCCACCATAGTGAAGCCCTGGTCATCGTAGCCCACGTGCTCTGTGTCCACGAACAGGTTGACCAGCCGGGTGCGCATGGTCTCCTTGATCTGCCAGCGGCCGATCACCGTGTCGATGAAGTCGCCGTCCGTACAGACGCCCTCGCTCATGTACGCCCGGCCGTGGTTAGAGATGTAGATGTTGCAGCGGCCCTCCAGCAGTTCCTGCAGGTCTACGCCCTTCTCGTCTGTGGCAGGAATGCCGTAGAGTTCCTTCCACTTCCAGGTGACTGAGGCAGGATAGTTGGGTGCCACCCGCCCGACCCAGGCCGCGGGGATATGGGAGTTGGCCGCGTCGTGGTTGTAGCAGACCACGGTCTGCCGGTTCCCCTTCAGGGCGGTTGTGACAGCCGCCTTGTCCGCCGTTTGGACGATCAGCAGTTTCTCCGCCTCCACCTGCCCGGCCTCCAGCTGGGCCAGGGAGAGCACGGTGCCGCTGCACCAGGCGGACAACGCGGAGACCATAGCGGTATTCGCAGCAGTGGGCAGCAGGAAGTACCACTCGTCCTGGGTCTCCCGCAGGGTATCCAGGGCGGCGGTGACTACGGAGGGCTGGGCGTCCGAGGCCACGCCATACACGGCCACCTTTTTGATCCGGCCGGGACAGCTCTCCAGCTTGACCTGATCGAACAGGGCCCTGGCCGCCAGCGCCGTCAGGGAACCGGACGCAGGGAAATCCACCGCGACGGCTTCTGCGCTGCTGTACTCCTTATAGGCGGACTCGCCTTCGAAGGAGAGGATCAGGGGCAGCAGTGTGGGTTTTTCCTGGGCGGCGGTGTCCAGGCTGATATAAACAACGATGTCTTGCAAGTCTCATTCCTCCTTATGGTAGGTAACGGGTACCGGCCGGATGGCCGGAGCCGCCCGGGTATCGATACGTTCGTAGCGCAGCAGCACATCGAAGCCATAGCGCCGGTCTGTTTCATCCACACCGAAGGCGCTTCGGCTCTGGGTATTCTCTACCCGGATCACTACCACGCCCTGGGCGGCCAGACTGCGCTGCCCGGCGAACAGGAAGAAGCCCTGGGCCCGATCCGCCAGCTCCAGTGCTTCGTCGTCGCCGCAGATCCCGTCCCGGTCCATGCTGCAGGCGGTAAAACTGAAGGACGCCTGGGCCTCCTCGCTGCGCCGCTGAGTAAATGCGTCGGCGCCGGGCTCGCCCTCGTTGAAGAGGTTGGCCGGGCCGGGGATATGCTGCTGGATACTCTGATAGTAGAGGTAGGGGTACTCTGCCTCCGGCATGACCTGATCGGACAGAACCACCTTGGGCCCGCCCAGGTAGGCGTACAGCTCCCGGGCCAGCAGATTGCGCAGCTCCTTCTGTGTCATTTTGGCGCCGCCTCCCCCTTACGCTCCGCCACAAACCGGCGCAGGGGATGGATGGTGCCGTGGTCCAGGTCGCCGGTCACCGTGTAGGTGGCGCCGCTCTCCGGGTCGTACACCCGGCTGCCGACGCCCAGGGCGTGGCCGTTGGTATAGATCTTACGGCTGTTCCGGGTGAAGGTCCCTTGGGGCGCCTTCTGCCAGTCGTCTTCGGATACGACCAGTACAACGCCCTGAAAGGGGATCCGCTCCGGCTCGCTGCGTACCCACTGGCCGCCATTGTCCGGATCGTAGCCCCCGGGTTCTGCCCGCAGTTCGACCAGCTCGTGCAGGATGCCCCGGGGCAGCATGGGTTTTCCAAAGGTCCTCATAGTCCGCTCACCTCATATGTGATACTGTCCCGCAGCCGCCCGGTCTGTACCAGGGGCGTGGTCTTCCCCGGCGCGCTGGCCAGGGTAATACTGCCCTTGGCCGGCCGCACCGTGCGCATGTACTTCTTGATCATGGCCACGGCCGCCGTGCCGATGTTGTGGCAGGCCTGCTCCGCCGTCAGCTCCCCAAGGATCAGCCGGCGCACGGCGTTCTCACACGCCTTTGCCAGCAGGTCCTTGTTCCCATCGTAGCCCGCCCGGAGAAAGGACCGCTCCGGGATGGTCACGGAGGGCAGCAGCAGGTACAGAAATTCCATCCCGGTCTTCCCCTTGTCCCGGACCAGGAAGCGGTCCTCGCCGTTGTCGTAGGTCCACAGGTCGTCAAACTCCCGGGGGCTGTGCCCTCGGGCCTTGGGCGAGAGGGGGATGGCCAGGTTCTTCGCGTTTCTGGGGTGGATGGTGGCGCCGAACTCATGTACGGCGGCGATCTTCAGCAGCTCGCCGTCCGCACTGCTCAGGACGCCCACATGGATCTCCGCTTGGGCCAGCCTGGCCAGCTCTGCCTTCGTCCTCTCATACCAGGGTGTCCAATCGTCCTGGTCAACCAGGACGCGTCTCATACCCACACCCGCTTGTGCCGGTCGATCACATCCTGCCAGGAGGATGGTGTGTCTTCGGACCATTCCCAGCGCACGTCACTGATAGAGAATGCCTTTAATCCTGCGCTTCCCCCGGTCTCCAGCCTGCCGAAGGCGTACTGGACCATCTCCTGGACCAGGCCCTCCAGATCGGCCGGCAGGTCTGACGGCTCCTCCTCCGTGGCCTCCCATGGCAGGATATAGCCCGCGGTGTATTGCACCTCAATATTCCGGCTCCCAGCCACAGGGTCGCCGGTGAGCCCCTGGGGATAGCCGTAGTAGGTCCAGCCGTCGTCCTTGCAGATCACCCCGGCGTTCCCCTGCGTTGCGATATCATACAGGCCGGGGTCGATCTCCTCCCCGGCCTGCTTGATATATGCCACGCTCACGATAGGGTAGTGCTCCACCAGGAGGTACTGGCTGCCTGTGCCCTTCCGCTTCTCCACGTAGCTGCTCCGGCGCAGCTTCCGCCCCAGGGCCCGCTCAATAGAGGCGGACGCCTGGTTGATCAGCTGGATCAGTATGCCGTCAGAGCCGGTGTCCTCATCTGACAGGCCCAGCACCGCCTTCAGTGCCGGCAGCGTGGTCAGGGCATTGGTCCGCAGCGTGGCCGTGCCCATGCCTTATTCCTCCACAGGCATCCGGGCGGGATCACCCAGCACCAGGGCGTAGGTGGCTGCGGCACTGCCGCCCGGCGTTACTGTCACCTTGATGTACTGCTTGCAGCCCACAAGGTCCAGATTCACCGCCACCAGATCGTTTTGATCGACGGCGATGCTGCTGAGATTCCGGCCCATGGCCACACGTTCATCCGCCACTGCCGTAAAGGAGCCGCCCGCTGTGTCGCACTCGGTGACGGCCACAGCCAGCGTTCCGGCCGCACTTGCACTTGCGGCGAGGACAGCCGACAGATACCCCTTGCGGTCTATGGCTTTGCCGCTGGTATAGGGCATGGCCTTGATGCTTCCATACAGGTTTCGTTTCATAGCTTCGCTTGCCTCGCTTTCTCATATCCGGCCCTTACGCGCCGGTCTTCAGGCCCTTGCCAATGACGAAGGACTCTTCATGCCGCACGCCGAAGTCATGCAGGTCGATGATCCGCAGGATGGTACAGTCCTGATCCACCGCGCTGACCGTCTCGCCGTTCTCATCCGTGATGGTGCCCTCGCGGAACATCTCGCTCTCCATGCTGCCCTGGCGCCCGATCATAAATTCGCTCCAATTGCCCAGCACGATGTCCGTGGGCCGGGCGGAGGCGGCGCTCACCGGGATCTGGTTGCTTACCGCAAATTCATGCCCGTTCAGCTTGCCGGCGTCCATCTGATCCCGGTAGAGATACAGGCCGGACGCCGCCTGTACCACATTGTAGAAGGCCTCCCAGGCAAAGCCATTGATGGCCCAGCCCAGTTTGCTGGTGTCTGCGTTGTTCTGCAGGAGCTTTGCCAGCAGCTTGCCCGTGGTCCCTTCATTCGGGGCCGCGTTCAGTTCCACCGTGGGGATGTCCATGTTGAACAGGCCCATGGGCTCAAACTCCGTGCCCTTCCCCAGAAAGGCCGCACGGTCCATGGCTAGGGCCATGGCGGTGGTGGCGTCGTTCAGGATCGTCTGATCTGCGCCGTAGGCGTTGGACCGGATCAGGTCGTTGCTGATGATCACCTTGCACATCAGCTTCTTGCTGGACAGCCGCACATTGCCGAACTTCGCCTTGGACGCCTTGGCCTTGCGCAGCTCGCCCACATAGGACGCGCTGACGCCGCTGGTCATCTTGGGCAGGTTCAGGTTGCCCCGGTCCATGGGCAGGGTGGAGGCGCCCAGCTTCAGCACGATGGCCTTATCCCGCAGCAGGGGGATGATCTCGCTGGCGTACACCTCCGGCACCAAATAGCCGCCGTCCGTTGGGCTGGTGACGCTCATCGCTTTGATCTGCTTCTCCAGGAAGGCGTCTCCATACTCTTTCCGGGCGATGTGGGCGGCGTGGTCATAGTCCTTGTTGGCCCGCATCATGCACTTCTGATACCGGACCCAGCCGATGCCGGCGGGCAGGGTGGACTTCTCCTCCTTGGGCGCGGCCCCCGCATTCAGGTAGATCTCCGCATACTTGCGCTGTACTGCGGCCTGACGGGCGGCGCTCTTGACCGCCTTGGCGTCTTTCTCGCCGGCGGCCTTGGTCTCGTCCTCCCCGCAGCCCTCCTTCGTCTCGTCCGCGGGAGGCGTCTCCTCCTTGATCCCGTCCTCCTCCGGCGCCATGGCCTTCAGTGCCTTTGCGGCGCCGGCCTCGGCCGCCTGTTCCAGCAGGGCCTGCAGCTGCTCCTGGGTCAGGCCGGTCTCGGTGGTCTGCTCCTTGGTCTCCTTGCTCTTGGTGTCTTTCGGTTCCATAGGTTTTTTGCCTCCTTTATAGCTTTCGATCCGCGCCTCAGTGTTGGCGGGATAGTTCACGATACTGATCTCCAGCAGATCCAGCTTTGTCAGATGCCGAACCTGCTGCTCGTCAATGTAATACTCCAGGGCGATATAGCCGATGGACATCTGGTCCAGCACACCGTCACGGATGAGCTGCCGGTAGTCCCGGCCTGCAGTGGTGCCGCTGATCTGGCCCTTCACATACAGGCCGATGCCGTCCTCCCGCAGCTCCAGGGTCCGGCCCAGGGGCTCCTTCCTGTCCTCATGCTGCCCGAAAATGAGCACCCCGGCGGAAGCGGCGCCGGTGGCCAGTGTCTCGGCAAATGCGCCGGGCTCCACCACGTCGCCGTCCAGATCCACCACATTGAACACGGAGGCGTGACCAGTGAAGACGCCTTGGTCATCCACGCCTTCCATCTTGAATTGCAGGTATTTCATCCTGTGGCCTCCTCAAAATCACCCGGCAGCAGGTCGCACCGGCAATTACAGACCTCGGACGGGTCTGCCCCAGGCTCTCCCGGATACAGCAGCCCGTTGGAAAAACGCTCATGGATGGGGATGGTCCTGGGGTAGATGTTCCGGTGGCTGTCCCGGACATCTGAATCTCCGGCAGTCACCCAGGTCTTGGTCCGCACACCGCCGTATTTCATCTGCTCAAAGCTCCCAGCTTGCAGGCTTGTGTGGGCCTCGCTCAGCGCGATGGACGCCGCACGCTCCCTCTGGACCTTGGGCATATGCTCCTGCACCCGCTTGACCAGCTGGGCCGTGCTCTCGCCCGCCTCCAGACCGTCTGCCAGGGAGGAAGCCAGCTTGTCCCGGGTGGTGGCGTTGATCCCCTTCACCCGTTCCAGGCCGTACTGCCGCAGGTAATCCGTCAGCCGCGGGGCCTGCAACGCCTTGATCCCAAAGGCCTCCTCCATGGACCTGACCCCCGCCTGGAAGGCTTCCTCCCACACGGGATTCAGCACAGCCGCCAGCGCCTCGTCCTGGGCATTCCAGTCGATCAGCTGCTCCAGCGCCTCCTTTGCAAGACGCCGGGCCGCCTCGATGTCAAAGGTCAGGCCCAGGCCGGACCGGATACGCTGCCGAAAGTCCTCCCGGCTGTCCTTGTGCCCACGCCTCATGGCCGCCACGACCTCCGCCGTCTGGGCGGCAAAGAACCGCTCCATGCTCCGCCGGACCGCACGTTCCTGCACAGCCAGCAGCTGCGCCCGTTCCCGGCGCGCCAGCTGCATCCTGCGCCGGCTGCTTCCCTTCATGCCGGGCAGAGGCTCCTGCTCCGGCGCGGCCTCCGATGCAGCAGAGGCGGGTGTTTCCGTTTCTCCGGCATTTATGCGCGCGCTTTCTGTCAATTCCTCCGGCCTCGTCGGCAGGGAGGCATACGGCACGAACAGAACCTGGCCCGCACCATTCGGCAGCGGGTCGAACCCGTTCTGCTCCCGCCACTCGTCCACCAGCATCGCGCTGCCGCTCAAGCCCGCGTTGGACATCTGCAGCCGGAATTCCGTGTCCTCCGGCACGATTTCATCATACTCCCACAGAAGATCCTCGCCCCAGAAGGGGAGCAGCTGGGAGTTGATGGCGTCCTGCCGGGCTGTCAGCCGCGGTGTCAGCACGTTCTCCGCGTAGATGATCTTCGCCTGGGTGGCCGTGGCACGGTTGCTGTTCTCCACGATGCCCAGGATCTCCGGCGGCACCCCGAAGTGGGCGTTTACCGCATCACGCAGGTCTTTCCGGCTCTCCGCGAAGTCCATCTCCCGCTGGCTGTCCACCAATTTGTTCACCGTCACGTCCCGGGGGATGATCCCCATCTTGTGGCTGTTTCCCATACCACGGTGCCGGTCGTTCCACGCCGCAGTGAAGCGGTCATACTCGTCCTTCGTAATCCCCGGCGCGCTCATCAGCACCGGCGGCGTGGCGTCGTTGAAGAAGAACTTCTTCGCCCACTTCGCCATATACTCGTCCGTCTCGATCTCATCCGCCACCGGCTCTGCGTCACCCAGCCCGCGCCCATAGGGGTCCAGGGGATTCAACTGCCGCACGATAAACATATCCGCTACCGGCACCAGCCTCTGAAGGCCGTCCCGGCTGCGGATGGTGTAATAAGGGAAATCCAGCCGGGGGATGTCCGCCACCCAGTGGGGCGGGATGGGCCACAGCTCTGCGGGATATCCGGCCGCGTCCCGTTCAATGACCGCCTGACCCTCGCCCTTGATCATCAGGTACGTCTCGTGCAGTTTCCACAGGGCGCTGCGCGTAAGCTGCGGAAGCGGGTTGGGCCGGGCCATGAAATCCAGGAACGGGTGGTCTGTGATCTCATCCCGCTTCCCGTCCGGGGTCACCCGGAACAGCTTCCCGGGCACGTTGGACAGGTCCGTGGCGATCTTTGTCACCGGGGACAACCGAGGGCTGTGGGCATAAGTCTCCAGAAATTCCTGGGTGTTCCGGTCCGGCGGGCTGATCCACCGGGAGGCAAAGAATCGCGCCATCCCCTCCGGCTTGCCGCTCACTGCCGCCTTGATCGCCGCTATCCTCCAGCCCATGGGCTGTCCCTCCTTCCTCGTTCATACCGCTCTGCTCTATACCCACCAGATATCAAGCGTGCCCCTCCCTTCGCGCTCCTGGATCGTCTCGGCGATTCCCGTCGTGGCGTCCGGGGCGTCGTCATGCTTGTTTTTGCCCGTCTTCTGATAGCTCACCATGGCTGCGTAATACTTCGGCCACTGCCGGGTCCAGCCCTCCGGAAACAGCAGGTGCTGCATCACGAAGGTGGCCCCCGTCATGATCCGGGCGTGCTTGTTGGCCCCCTGGTGGAACCATTCCACGTTCACGCTCCGGGTTTGATACCGCTCCCACAGCAGCCGCTCTACATTCCGCGCAAAGCCCCGGCCGCCGTTGTTGCTCTCGATCCGGGCCGTCGCCACACGGTTGGACGCCAGCTGCTCCGCCGTGTCCGGCTCGGTCTGCTCCATGGGGGCGTCTGTCATCAGTACATCCAGGATGTACCCCTCGCCCTCGTATATACCGGCCACGATGGACACCAGGTCGTCAGCGCCGGTGTCCGCCGTGTCCGTGTAGCTGATGATCTCGCTGAATGCCGGCTGCCCCTGCTCGTCCCGAGGGACGTCCTCATAGGTGCGGAAGCTGGTGTACAGCTTCCCCTTGATGTCCACCGGCTCCTGCTGGTAGTTGGCGTCCGCGATCTCCGCACTGGTCAGCCGCCGCTTCTTCATGTAGCTCTTGAAGGACAGAAGGGCAGGGCAGAGCATGGTCCCCCGGCTTTCGTCCAGGCAGGCCCGCTGGCAGAACACAAACCAGTCGTCTCCGTCCTCGCTCTCCAGCAGATGGCCGCACAGATCCTTCGTGCTCCACCGGGTCATGACAAGGATCTGCATCCCGCCCTCCTCGATACGGGAGAGGAAGGTGTCCGTGTACCAGCTCCACTGCTCATCCAGCACCCGGTCGTTGAAGGCCTCCTGGTCGTTCTTAATGGGGTCGTCAATAATGCCCATGGAGCAGCCGATGCCGGTGATGGTGCCGCCGAAGCCTGTGGCCAGGTAGTTGAAGAATTGCCCCTCCAGGCTCCACAACTGCGCTGCCGCGTCTCCCTGCTTGACCCGTGTGCTGGGAAACACATCGTGAAAGATAGGCACCTTGCTGTCCAGCTTGTCCGCGTCGATCCCGTCCCGCACATTCCGGGCGAACCGTCCGGCCAGGATGTCGTTGTAGGATACTGAGATCACCCGCGTCTCGTTCCGCCTCCCCATGCACCACTGAACAAACAGTGTCAGGGTGTAGGACTTCCCGTGCCGGGGCGGCAGGTTGATCATCAGGTTCCGGTATGCCTCGCCAGTCTTGGGATTGATCAGCCGCCCCTCGAAGATGCCCTGCAGGGTATCACACAGGTCCCGCTGGTAGGGTCGGTCATCCCGGTAGAACTTCGGGTTCATCAGTTTACAGTATTCGTAGAAGGTCGTCTGGGCGGCCAGGATGCGGCCGTCCACGATGCCCTCCGGATTGAGCAGTTCCTTCAGCTCCGTCAGATCCCGCATGGCCGCGCCTCCTCTCTTGTGCCTGTAGGCCGCTCCAAACGCGTTGTGACGCGTTAAACGCTCTGGGGGCGGGAAAGGACACGTCTGGCCCCTCGGGGCCCGCCTGGGCGCTCTCCCGTCTTTTTTCCTTGCATCACCATGCCCCGGTACGATCACGCACCGGGGCATGGCGACGAAAGGAGGTGCCGGGCCCGTGGAGTGGTCCCCACGAATGGGCTGGCCCGGGTATTGTCATTGGGTATGCTTCGCCACCACCGACCTTCCGGGCGGTGCTGCGTGCTGGGGCTATGTCCCCCGGCGGCCGGCGCGGGGACGAATCAACCGCGCGCCGGCGCTGCCGGGGTCCTATTCCGCTGGGGCTGTCTCGGCACAGGAGACGCCGCGTCCCACAACGAGCCCCACCTCGATCCGGCGGGCCTCGCCCAGGACCGTGAGTTCCACCGTCGCCCTGCGCCCCCTTGGGTTCACCTTTACGATTCGCTCCTGCAGGGCCGTCAGCGGCCCCGAGGTGATCACGGTCTCGCCGTTGCTCCGCTCCCCACAGGAGACGCCGAAGTCCCGGCCCGACCGCGCGAACAGCAGCACAGCTGCCATTTCCTCTTCCGGCACCGCCTCCGGGGCGGCCCCGCCCAGCAGCCGTACCACCTGGGGCTGGCGCTGGATATGGTAATAGGTGCGGGGGATCAGCGCCACACGCACGAACACGTAGCCGGGGAACACCGTGCGGCGCATCAGCCGCCACACACCGTGCCGCCGTTCATGCAGCACCTGCACCGGCGCGATGGCCTCCATGCCCGCTTCCGTCAGGCGGCGGGCCGTTTCCGCTTCGCTGCCCGTCAGCACCTGGGCCACGTACCACTTCGGCTCAGCCTTCATCCCGTCCCGCCTCCTCCGCGGCTGCCTCGCTCACTAGCTGCTGCAGCCGCTCCAGCAGGTCCGGGTCATCCTGCACCATCTGGCGCATCCGCGCCTTCACATTCCGCTCTACCGATTCGATGGCGGACAGCCGTTCTTTTCGCCACCGTTCCTTGTAGATCGTGCTCCGCTGCAGCTGCACCAGCAGCCGTCCCGCCTTGTCCAGCGGCAGGGCGTCGAAGTCCTCCTCCGCCGTGGCGATCCGCCGCGTCAGCCCGTCGATCAGGATGGCCGACGCCAGTTCCGTGCTCTCTACGTCCTGGTTCTCACGAATTTGCTGCAGCAGGGCGGTCGTCTGTTCCCGCGCTTCCTTCAGCCGCCGCGCAGCACTGTTGTGCCGCATGGCATACCGGCCCACCGCGCTCCGGCTGATCTCATAGCCCTGCTCGGTCAGAGTGTCCGCGATCTCCTGGTACGTGTAAGTCACATCCGCCAGCATCCCGTCCAGCTGGGCCCGGATCTCATCCGGGAACTCGTCCACTCGGGACTTGATCCGCTGGCGCTCTCTCTGCTCCCCCATGGTCAGACGTCTACGCCCAGGTCCTCGATGGTGCCCTCCACCAGGTCGATGCCTGTGGGCGTCAGCTTCAGAAACGCATCCACGGGGACCTGGCCCCGCAGCAGCTTCTCCGCGTCATCCTCGTCGATCACGGTCACGTAGCCCTTACCTGCCAGGTAGTCCACATGCCGCGCCAGATCCGGCACGCTGATGCTGCCCGCGTCCAGCAGACTGTTCGTGATCGTCCGCACCTCCACGGGCCCGGGCGCCACGCTGTACAGCAGCATCAGGATCTTGCCCCTGATCCGCTTGTTCGCATTGACCGTCAGATTGGCCGCCATATTCGCTCCTCCTTCTCGTTCCTATGCATGATCCCCCGGATTCAGCCGGTCCAGGATCTTGTCCAGCTTATTCTCCATGCGCGCCACCGTCCGGACGAAGTCATCCTTCAGCGTATACTTGAACGGCAGCTCCGTGATGAAGCGGTCCAGTTTCTCCTCAACCTTCTGGGTGTCCGCCTTCGCCTCCCGCTCCACCGCCTTGATCTGCTCCAGCAGGTCCTTATGCCGCTGGTCCATCTGGCCCAGCTCACGCTTCAGCAGGAAGCAGATGACGCCATACGCCACCACCTGGATGATCCACTGTATCCACTCCGTCATGCCGCGCCCTCCTGGATAGACAAATCCCGTGGAGGCCGGATCGGCTTCCACGGGATTGATTGTAATTTGCTCCGCTCAAACTATATAGTCAAAGCAGTTGTACAAAGTACTTTGCAGAAATAACCTTCAGAACAGGCTCTGCTGCTCTGGCAGCGGGTTATCCTTGCAGATATTCAGCACCCAGTTTACGCTCAGCTCGTATTTCTGGGCCAGCTCCTTGGCGTTGTAGCCATTGTACTCCTTCTGGATCCGCTTGTCCCGCAGCGCCTTCACAAGCGCCTCTACCTTGGGGATGTACAGGCTGGCGCCTCCGTACTGTTCCGCCAGCTTCAGCAGCGGCTGTACACCCAGGATCTCTGCCAGCGGCTGGTACTGCTCCGGCAGCATCTCAATGGTCAGACTGTCCGTCCACTTGCCCACAGGCGCCTCCTTTCCGCTCACCCCGGCCCCCGGCCGCCATGGCCTTCAGCGCCGCGATGCAGCTGTTCGTGCTCCGCCGGTCCAGGAAGGAGGGATGGGATATCCCATACTGCTTCTCCAAAAAGGCCGTCAGCCGCTTCGGGTCCTCGCTCCACCCCAGCCGCTCTGCCAGGGAGTAGATCAGTTGCACCTGCCCTTTGGTCGCCCGGTCCGCGGCCCGTTTCGGCTTCTCGCCCGTCAACAGCTTCAGCCGGTCGATCACGCGCCGCGCGTCCGCCACCGTCAGCTCTGACACGTGCTCCTTCCTGGTTACTGTGTAGACCACCCCGTGCAGTTCCTCGCTGTCCATGCACCCCACGCGCCCCAGCGCGTAGATGCACTTCAGCTGCTTCGGCGTCAGGACGCCTTCTGCCATGCCCATTCCTTTGCCCTCCCTCCGGGCCGCAGCCCTCAGCTCCGCTCCAGCTTCTCCCGGTCCGGCTCATACCAGAAGGTGTCCAGCACCTTCACGCCGGCTCCCACCGCGATGATGTCCGCGGGCGGGTACTTGCCCAGGATCCCCTTGTCGATCTTCGGCTCCGCCTGCTTCACACAGTCGCTCATCCCTCGCTCCAGCAGCTGCCTCACGATCTCCGCCAGCTTCGCCGGTGCCTTCGGCAGCGTGATCCGCGTACTCTTCCGGAATCCCACGCTCCCGAAATTCAACGTCTTGCTCTTCTTTCCGTCCATATCGTCCCGGTGGGCCTCCGCGAAGGCGCAGATCTGCGCCTCCAGTCGCTTCGTTCCTTCCTGGTAGATCCGGCTCTTCGCTTCCGCCTCTGCCTTCGCCGCGTCGATCTTTTCCTGCATCTCCGCCTCAAAGCCCTCTACCATCCGCTGGTTGTCCCCGATGGTGCCCAGAGCCTGGTTCACATCGTCCCAGCTCTCAAACTCCGCGATCACTTCTTCTACCCGTTTCCGTGCCATAATCTGTTTCCTCCTATAGATCAAATCGGTATTGCTCCGGCGTCTCTGCCCGGACGGACATCACCCGGACGTCGCCCAGCGGCTCCAGCAGGATGGCGACGTCCTCCTTGACGGCCTGGGCGTCCTCTGCCGGCGCATCTACTTTCACTACGATGGTCAGCATCCTTTCTCCCTCTCTTCCTTCAGGGCCCGCTTCGCGGCCTCCGACCATTCGAAGTCCGCACACCCCTTGTAGCCTGGCAGCCAGTGCCAGCCGCCCGGGCGGAGGCAGCCCCGGTCCTCTTGCTGGTGCCACCGGCAGTTCTGGCAATCCCTCCGGTGCAGGCTAATATCGATGATGACGCCCATGCTCCTACAGCTTCCACACCGGCATGCCTACCTCGTCCGCCAGCTCGCTGATGCTGTAGTCCTTCCGCCTCTCCGGCAGCCATCCGCAACGCATGTTGCAGTTCTGCGGACAGGCCGCGCAGCATTGATACGGCTCTTCGCAGTAAAATGCCGCCCCACAGTGCCCCGATGGGCTGTATCCGGTCCCGCATTCCTGGTTTTGCATACGAACACCTCTCAGTACATCAGCTTGTACTTCTTGGCGCTCTTCAGGATCTCTGCCGTGATGGGCCCGCCCTCAGCAGCCTCCAGGCATAGCTCCAGGATCTCCACGAACGTACCCATGCCCCCGTGCTTCACATCCGCAGCGATGGCCGCCAGGGCCGCCGCTGCATCTGCCTCCACACGGTACTCCTGCAGGATCCGCCGTGCCTCCGCCTGCCCGATCCCATTCAGCTTCAGCTCCACCTTCCGCCGGTACAGCTGCGCCAGGTTCTCCCCGTGCCGCCCAACGGTCAGCAGCCGCTCCACCGCGGGCGTCCCGCACAGGATGATCGGCGTGCCGGTGTTGTCCCAGATCTTACGCAGCACCTCAAACTTATCCACATTGTTCCGGCACAGGTACTCCGCCTCGTCAATGGCAATCAGCAGGTCCCCGCGGTCCCGAAGGCCCGCGATCAGCGCCTGGGTGTTCTGGTAGTTGGTGCCCTTCAGACTGACCCCAATGGCTTCCCCAATGCTCCGCAGCAGGTCCCCGATCCGCATCGTATGCCACGCTTCGACATACAGCACGCCGGGCTGCGCCTCTGCAAAATGCCGCAGGATCGTGGTCTTCCCGCTGCCGGGATGCCCCACCAGAACCCCCATCTTCCGCTTGCTGTACACGTAGGAGCACCAGCCCATGGCCTCCCGGAACTCCGCCGTCTCGTACAGCTCTATCTCCGTCTTATAGCCCGTGGGCACCGGCGGTACCGGAGCGGTATCCAGCCGCTCCTTTACCCCGCGCACCTCCTCGATCACACGCCACAGGCTCTCCTCTTGGTTCGGCTTCAGCCGCAGCCCCTGGTTTACCACCTGGCTGATCGTGCTCCGCGCAATCCCGGACCGGGCACCTGCCTCCTGGAATGAGATCCCTTCCTCCTCCCGCAGCTTCAGCAGCTCCTCCGCCAGATTTCCTCGTACCATTCTTCAGCGCTCCTTTCGTTCCGGCTGTCAGCGCCGCGCCCCCCGAAGGGGGCGGTCCCGGCTTCCACGGGACTGGGCCTTGGGCCTTATTTCAACCGTTTGCACTGCTCCATGCGGTCACCATTGTCTGCGTAGCTCAGCTCGTAGGCCGGGCATTTCTCTTTCAGGCAGGCCTCAAACTTCATTCGGGTGTAGCTTCCTGGCTGAGTCAGGAACTGCTCTGTCACGCTTGCTACCCGGAACGGGCATAGTTGGATCAACTTTTCCATGTGCTTCGCCTCCTACCACTGGACGATCCCGGCCAGCATCCCGAACAGGGCAAAGCCGGCCAGGCTCAGCCCCATACCGATGGCGCCTGTCACCAGATCCCCACCCTGCTCCACGCCCCCCGCGAAGCCCAGCAGCGCCAGGAAAGACAGGCCGAACAGGCACCTCCACAGCTTCCGCAGCGCCTTCCGCCGTGCCCTGGTGCGCCGTTGGGCCTCCGCCCGCACGTTCCGCGGGTGGTCCCGCACCCGCAGCGGCGCCCCGACAGGTCTCCATTCCGCGTCCAGCACTCCCGGCGCAGGAGGCCGGACCGCTCTCGCTACGTTCAACATCTGACTCCCTCCTCCGTTTTTTTGACAAAGATGACGCGCATTATTGCCGCTCATGCAGCCGCCGGAGCACCATATCCCCGCTGGCCCGCAGCTTCTCCCGCATGAGATCCGGGCCCTCGTCCTTCGGCTCTGCCAGCTCCGCCCGCTTCGCCTTCCGGCCCCGGGCCGCCTTCTCATATTCCAGCGTCGTGTAGGTCCCACGGCTCCGCTTCTCGTCTACCTCCAGGGCGAACTGGTACCGGCTGGCCCGCCTGATCCGCTCCGCCACACCCTTGATGTAACCCTTCTGCTTTGCCAGGTGCGCCGCCACCACCTCCGGATCCTCGCCCACCATCTGCAGCCGTTCATGGACCGACGCCTCGCACAGCGTCCGTCCCTTCAGGATGACCGTGATGGTGCTCAGGTCCTCCTCGTCGTACAGCACCGTCACGTCCTCGCCCGCGTGGCCGGTCATGGCGTCGTCCCAGTACACTTCATTCTTCAGCCGGATGCCCTGCTGGCCGATCCGCCGGATAACCTTCTTGTTCTTCAGCACACCAAGCAGCTCCGCGCTGGGCTCGTCCTCCCGCGCCCGGGGCAGGCTTTCGTACAGCTCCAACGGCCTCCGCCCGCCGTACCCCTCGTGGGGCCGGCTCCAGTACCCGGGGAACACCGTGTCCCGCAGGAACTCGAACAGCTGGTCCATCGTCCACAGCTGGCCACGCTCCGTCATCAGCCGCAGCTGGCGGCTGAAATCCTCCGGCCGCTCCTCCGGGCTGTCCCCACACCAGCCGGGCGCCTCACGGATATACAGGTTCTCGATGGTCCCGAAAAACCGCTCCACAGGCTTCGACCATCCCTGGTACGCCAGGGCGTGGGTCACCTCGATGTGCAGCAACTGCAGCACCGAGCACGTGTCGATGGACTCGTTCAGCCGCCCCAGGCTCACCTCCGTCTGGTACCCCGTCTCGAACAGCTTCCCCCGGTAGTCCTTGCCGTTGTCCACATACACCATCCGCGGCAGCCCGTGGCTCGGGCTGGCCTTCTTGTACAGCACCGCGTTGTTGAACGCCGCGATGATGGTCTGCGTATTCGGCTTCTTGCACAGCACCCACCCAACCGGGAACCCGGAGGCCGCGTCGTACCACATCGTCAGCCACGGACGCACCGCCTTGCCCTCCTCATCCAGCACGAAGCAGTCCATCTGGTGGTGGTCTCCGAACCACACCTCGTTCACCTGCTCCGGCTTGGCACGGATCGCCATCGGCATGCAGTCGTCCTTCAGCGCCTTCCGGCCGCGCCGCGCCAGCGTGAGCTCGTCCCGCGGGATCGCCGCCAGGATGCGGTCCAGTGTCTGCCGGCAATCCGGCACCACCAGTCCGGCCTCCTTGGGGAACGTACAGGGCGGGTAGTGATTCACCTCTCCCTGCTCCTCCAGCGCCCTGCGGGCTGCCGAGCCCTCCCGGTACATGCACTCTGCGCATGCCCCCGGGCCCAGCCTCCGCGCCCGTTCCAGCACCATCTGGTGGACCACCGTCTTCTTCCGCTTCACCTGCGTCATGTACAGCCCGTAGGCATAGGCGTAGGCCGCCGGGCAGATGCTCCGCCACCGGCCCGTGTCCTTGCGGACCACCGTCCGCATCAGGCCCGCCAGGCCCTGGCTCTCGTACCCGTCCATCCAGCGGTACAGGCTGCGCACCGTCGTGCCCTGCTCCGCCGCCAGCCCCTTCAGTTGCTCCACACAGCCCTTCTGCTGCAGCCTGCGGATGGCGATCCCCGCCTCAGCCGCCCGCTGCCGCGCCAGCAGCTCCTGGATGCCGGCCTCCCCGTACTTCTCACGGTAGCCTGCCAGGTCCGCCTCCGCCCCCTGGCCGCCCAGCGCCCCCGTCCGCAGCAGGTACCGGATCTGCGCCTCCGCAGGTAGGCTCGACACCGCGATCTGGTAGCTTTCGCCGCTGTTGCCGCCGCCCAATGCGCTCCGCTGGCGTTGGGCTATGTATTTCCCGCTGTTAACTTTATCGCGGATACGGAAACGGTCTTCCCCAGTGAGTTGGGACACCATGCCGGTGCTGATGTATTCCTCCATCATGCGCCCCTGCCTTTCTTGCCGGCCGCCGCCTCATAGCGTTCCATCACCGGCCGCACCGCCGCCTTGGTCACGTGTCCGGCCCGCCGGCCCTCGCACGCCGCCCGCAGGCTGTCGTAGGGTGTCCCGGCCTCCGCCGCCAGCTCCTTCAGGCTCAGGCCGTACCGCGCGCAGAACACCGATACCTCCAGCCCAAACTCGCTTTTTGCTTTCATACTGCTGCCTCCTTTCGCAGGAATGAGCGCCGCGCCCCCTCTTCCGAAGGGGCGGTCCCGGCTTGCACGGGACTGGGCCTTGCCCTGCCTGGGCTAATTTTCATCGATGATGACGGTACCTGTCGTGTAGTAGATCATGTGCCGTTTCCCGGCCTCGTCATCGAACAAAATGTAGCTTTCCCGATCCGTTTCGATGTCAAAGCGGCCTGTGTACTGCTCGATCAGGTCACCATTGATGTCATACACCGATACCGTCCGCTCGATCCCGCCGTTCAGATTGGACTGCTGATCCTTTAGCGCACGCCGCCCGCTCTCCGAATTCAGCTGCCACCAGCCAATGACGAAGCAGACAGCAATAGTAGCTGCCACGGTGATGGATCCGGCGATGCAGAATGCGGTAGATTTATCTTCCTTCCCTATGTGGAACAGAAAAGCCGCAATACCCAGACCGAAGAGGGCTGCGATGATGATGATGACGATACATGTGATGGTCATATGTTGCACTCCTTATCCTTTTTCAAATTCCGGGCACGCCAGCACCCGGTAGCTCTCCACGCCGCAGGTCCGATGCCTGCGGCCTTCCTTCTGGATCTGCAGGTCCCGCCGCTCCGCCACCCACCCCTTCACCGGCTCGTGGGGCCGCTCGCTCCAGCTGCACCCCGCCCCCGTCTCCGGGCTCGGCACTGCGTTCCGGCAGTACCAGCACAGCGATGCCGCAGCCGGCCGCCCCGCATACGTCCGCGCCTTATGCGGCCGCCCTCGCTTTTTCCCCGCCATCTCCCGGCCCCTTTCCTTGCTGTCTCGTTTGTGGTACAATCCTCTCAGGGAAGTGATTTCAATGCTGAATAAAGAGGGAAAAGCCTTGCTACAGAAGATATTGGCCGAATGTCCAAAGCCTGGAGTCCAGTACGGCATCCCCGTCGATGATATGGACCCCGATGCGCTGGAACGGCTCGTACACCTTGGGCTGGTGGTGAAAAAAGGCTTTCAGCCCACAACCTGCTGTGTAACAGAGAAGGGGCGCCAGTATTTTCGTGACCAGAGGGAGGAAACCGATGCACGGAGAAGGCGAAATCTCTCCAGAGGCCTTTGGTTCGTCCTTGGCGCGGCGGTGACGAAAACCCTTGACCTGTGCCTTCCGGCGCTCTTGGACGTCATCCAACAGCGCCTGCTCGGATAAGGCTGGTAAAAACTTGAACTACCACCCCGACCCAGAAACTTGCAATCCACAACAGAAAGAACCCTTTGGTCGTGCAGCTCTGCGCCCAGTCCCGGAGGCTTCCCGGACGGCTCCGGATATAGCGGATGCGCTTTCCGTCTTCATCTTCAACGATGATCTCGTCTGGGTACCCGCCGTCACGGCTTTCCCAGATGAAATGCTGCGTGTTCACCGTTTTTGACGGGATTTTTACGGTTTGCTTGTACATGGCTGCCTCACTTTCATTGCCCTCTCGGCCTGCCATCGGGCCAGTGGCCCCAAGTGGACCAGTCCCACTCGATGCGCCCGTCCTCGTACACGCAGATGCCGTGCGCCAGCAGCGTCCATCCGTCGCTCACCCGCTCCAGCACCGCCACCCCTGGCCCCGCGTTCTCCAGGCACAGGTAGTCCCACCCATTTCGGTTCCGGTACACCTGGCCCACCGTCAGCTCCTGAACTCGTACCATCTTCGCCCTCCTTTCGGCTCCTTTTGTCTTGTTTTAGGTACGCTCGCTGTGGTATACTCTCCTTGTCCTGCTGTAATAATATAGGGACAGTATTAGTATAACTCATTTTAACGAGTTGTCAAGGAGAACTACTCATTTTTTTGTGTTCTCAGGAGGGACATCCATGTTCTACGAGAATCTAACTGCTGTTTGTAGAGAGCGAGGGACTACACCGACAACAGCCCTCAAAGCGTGTGGATTTGCAACAGGCAGCTTAGGCGGCTGGAAAAAAGGGAAGTGGCCAAACTCGGAAATAGTAGTAGCACTTGCGGCTCATTTAAATGTGTCAACTGATCGTCTTCTAATAGGTGATGATGCTAAAAAGACACCCCCCACCGAAGTCAGAGGAATCAGTGATGAGGGCCTGGAAATCGGAGCTCTCTGGGATCAGCTTGATAAGCCCGGACAGGCTATTATCCAGGGTAAGATCTACGAGAGATTGGAGGGCTCCGGTGACGCGGATCATGCCGATGGACGCGGTTTGAAACGGGCGTGATAACGCACCTCGTTCTGCTCCCCGGGCGCGATGAGCAAAAATGAATATTATTCATATTCTTGCATAAAAAAGAGCGTAAAAAGGGGAGGGCTGCCGCTGACGTTGCGGCTGACCCTCCCTCTTGATTTTGCCCGAAGTTCCTGTGTTTGCAGGGGTTTCGGTCCTTTTTTTATCTCCGCACCACCCACCGCACCACCTGCACCACCTCCGCGTTATTTTCTCTCCCTGCGCCGCGGTGGCCGGCTCGCTCGCGCCCGACGCGAAAAACCCAGTGTTTCCAATGCCTCCCCCGTTCACAACACCGAAATAACGCCCGTAACGCCTACCGTTAAACGCTGCCGTTGCGAAGCGTTATGAATACAAAAAGCCGCCCGATGGGCCCCGCGCCGCCGTCCTCGTTGACGAAGAAAGTGCGCGGCCCCGTCGTGGCGGCCTTCTCGTGCTCGTTCGCTGTAACACTTGATATCACTGGTATGCCCGGTTTTTCCCGGTCTCACTTTTTCCATCCCTCTCTTTGACACGGATTCTGTTCCGTGACATTCCGTTTTCTCTGTGCAAAAATACTTCTATCAGCAGAGGGATCCCCCTCTGTATTGTGCTTTTTGCCACATGAAAAAGGAGGCGATCATCTTACAACTGTCCCCCGTGCGCGTACAGATCATCAAAAGGAGAGGAGAACTAATCTCATGAAAAAATCCATTCGGCTGCTTTCCATCGTCCTGGCTGGCGTCATGCTGCTGAGCACCAGCGCGCTGGCCTGTACCGGCGTCTATGTCGGAAAGGACGTGAGCGATCAGGGTACCTACATCATCGCCCGCAGCGAAGATCAGGGCCAGAGCGATTACAACAAGATGTTCCTTGTGCAGCCCCACGTGGACAACGTGCCCGGCCGCTATATTGAGGATACCGCCACTGGCTTCCGGATCCCCCTGCCCGCCACGACCTACCAGTACACCTATGTGCCCGACTACACCCGGGGCGACGACGGCATGTACCCCGGCTCCTGCACCAACGAGTATGGCGTAAGTGTCACCGGCACGGTCTCCACCTCTACCTGTGACGCCTGGCGCTCCGCCGATCCCTTCATCGAGCCCGGCCTGCGCGAGGCCATCCTGGCCGCCGCCGTGGCCGCCGTGTCCAAGACCGCCCGCGAAGCGGTGGACGTGCTGCTGGGCTATGTGGACGAGTATGGCTCGGAAGAGGGCAATACCGTCATGATCAACGACCAGAACGAGGCCTGGTACATCGAGATCTACAGCGGCCATCACTACTGCGCCATGAAGATGCCCGACGACAAGGTAGCGGTGTACGGCAACCAGAACATGATCGGTCTGGTGGACCCCAACGCCACCGCTGAGGACGGCTACATCTATTCCGACGGCCTGTTCGACCTCATCGACGAACTGGGGCTCGCCGTCAAGGAGGGCGAGCTTTACCACCTGGCCAAATCCGTCACCAACAATAGCCGGCGGGACTCCAGCAACATGCGCAACTGGGGCGGCATGAAGCTTCTGGCGCCCTCCCAGGCGGGCGAGTATGATACCGACACCTTCTATCCCCTGTTCTATTCTCCCGACGAGAAGGTCAGCGTACTGGACGTCATGGACATCTACCGCAACCGCTATGAGGGGACCGAGCTGGACGTGACGCTGGAAGGCCAGACGGGCAACCGCGTCATCGGCACCCCCAATTCCTCTCAGATCCACATCCTCCAGACCTTCCCCGAGTGGCCCGCCGCGTGCGCCGCCATCGACTGGATCGCCCTAGGCAACACCGAGCACTCCGTGTTCATCCCCTTCTTCTCCGGCATCACCGATACGGCCGCGGCCTACAAGGTGGACGGGGACACTTACGATCCCGCCGGCGCCTACTGGAAATTCAAGCGCCTGTGCACTCTGGCCGAGCTGGACCGCTCTCTGTACAGCCAGAGCACCCGCGCCTTTTGGAAGCAGCAGGAGCAGCTGATGTACGACGAGATGATCCAGGCCGCTCCCACCATGATCGCAAAATACGCCGAAAGCACCGAGGCCGGCGCGGCCTACGTCACCCAGCTGGGCATCCAGATGGCCGAGCGTGAGATGAAGTATGCCGACAACCTGTATGCCAAGCTGTTCACCGCTGTGATGCACAATACCGGCCGTTCCGCGGAGCGTGTGGCCGCCTTCCTGGCCGACGTGCCCCTGCGCCAGGTGGCCGAGAGCAAGGGCTACACCGTCACCTGGAACGGCGCCGACAATTCCATCACCATGACCAAGGGCTCCGTCAGCTACACGGTGACGCTGGAGAGCTACGACTGCAAGGTGGCCGGCGGCGAGACCATCGAGCTGACGCATTATGTTTACAGCCGGGACGGCGTTACTTACATCCCCATGGACTTTGCCGACACCCTGTAATCCGCCCGACCCCCGACCGCAAGAAAAAAAGACCGCTTCGGCGGTCTTTTTTTCTTGCGGCCGATGTGCGTGTTCAGGCCTTTCGCAGCTCTTCCAGGAAGGCCGCGCCATAACGCTGAAGCTTTGCCTCCCCCACGCCGGAGACGTTCAGCAGCTCCCGCTCGGTCTGAGGGCGCTTGGCACACATGTCCCGCAGAGCGGCGTCCGAGAAGACCACATAGGCCGGCACGCCCAGCCGCCGTGCCAGTGCCGCGCGCACCGCGCGCAGGCGGCCAAACAGCGCCTCGTTTTCCGGGGCCACGCCGCTGGGCCTGCCCGTGCGGCGCGCTTCTCCACTGGAACCGGACGCCCGCATCGTCACGCAGGAATCCCCCTCCAACACCCAGCGGGCCGCCTCCCCCAGCCCCAGCACTGGGTATTCCCCCTCGCTGCGGACCAGGCAGCCCTGGGCGATCAGGGCCCGGATGCAGTCGTTTACATGCTCCCGGCTCTCCCCCTTCAGCACGCCGTACCCCTCCTGGTGATTCAGCCCCCATTGGCGCAGCTTCCGGCTGTCCGCGCCCCGGACCAGATCACAGATGGTGCTCATGCCGAAGCGAGGCCCCAGCCGGGCCACACAGCGAAGGATAGCCGCCGCCTGGGCCGTCACATCCACCGCTTCCTGCTGCTCCAGACAGTTGCCGCAGCTGCCGCAGCGCCCCGGCGGCGTTTCTCCGAAGTACTCCAGGAGATACCGGCGCAGACACTCCCCGGTGTGGCAGTACCCGCTCATCCTGCGCAGGCGGGCGTAATCCCGTCTGCGCACCTGCTCCAGCTGTGCCTCGTCCAGCGCCTCGTTCTCCCGGTCCTGCTGAATCAGAAAGCGCGCGGTCTGCTCGTCGGCACTGCTGTAAAGCAGCACGCACTCCGCCTTCTCGCCATCCCGGCCGGCCCGCCCCGCCTCCTGATAGTAGCTCTCCATATCCTTCGGCATGTTGTAGTGGACCACATAGCGCACATCGGATTTGTCGATCCCCATGCCGAAGGCGTTGGTGGCCACCATGACCCGGATGCGGTCCCAGAGGAAGTCCTCCTGGCTCCTTCCCCGCTCCTCCTGCTCCAGTCCCGCGTGATAGCGTCCGGCGGGCACGCCCTCGGCCTTCAAAAGCGCGCACACCTCCTCCACCTTCTTCCGGGTGGCGCAGTAGACGATGCCGCTGTCCTCCCCGTGCCGCTTTACAAACTCCAGCAGCCAGGCGCGCTTGTCCTGCTCCCGGCCATGGCGCACCGCAAAAAACAGGTTGGGCCGGTCAAAGCCGGTGACGATCTCGTAGGGGTCCCGGAGCTGGAGCAGCTCCCGCATGTCCCGCCGCACGGCCTGGGTGGCGGTGGCGGTGAAGGCCCCCACCACCGGCCGCCGGGGCAGCCGGGCGGCAAAATCGGGGATCTCCAGATAGTGCGGGCGGAAGTCCTGCCCCCACTGGGAGACGCAGTGGGCCTCGTCCACCGCCAGCAGGGCGATCTCCGCATGCAGGGCAAAGTCCAGAAAACGCTCGGTCCCCAGCCGCTCCGGGGCCACGTAGATCAGCTTATAGCGCCCGGCCCTGGCCCGTTCCAGCGCCAGGGCGTACTGCCGCTCCGTGAGGGCGCTGTTGAAAAAAGCCGCCGGGATGCCCGCCTGCACCAGCGCCGCCACCTGATCCCGCATCAGGGAGATCAGGGGCGAGACCACCAGGGTGATCCCCTCCAGCAGCAGCGCGGGCAGCTGGAAACACAGGGACTTGCCCGCCCCTGTGGGCATCACCGCCGCCACATCCCGGCCGGAGCAGAGGGCGGAGACCACCGCCTCCTGCCCCGGCCGAAAGGAGTCATAGCCAAAATAGGTTTTCAGGGCCTCCAACAGTTCCATAGGTTCTTCTCCTTTTCCCGCATTCGCCCTGTAAGAGTACAATACATATTGGACAGTCGAATATGTATTGGACTCTTACACCGGGTCTTCCGGCCGCGGGGCGGCGGACGCTTGTCTCCGCCGCCCGTTTCTGTTCTGCTTAAAAAGGCGGACAGAACGCCGCCTCGGTCGGAACCAAGGGGGTATGCGCATGTACCGGGTGGTCATCATCGACGACGAATCCATGATACCGCCCGCTTCTCCCGGGTATTCAAGAAGCTGGAGGGCGTTTCCGCCGGAGACCAGCGCAACCTCCACTGTGGAACATAAGCCGGCCCCGCCCGTTCCACAGGCGGGCCGCAGCTTGCCATTTGGCGTTCCATCTGTTACAATCATATCAGCTGAACCGACTCCATTCCCGCAGATACGCGCGGCGTCGCCCGCAAGAAGGAGGGTATGACTTGAATTTTCTCTCCCCCGCCTTTTTTCTCTTTTTCCCCGCTGTGGCGCTGTGCTTCTTCCTGCTGCCCCAGCGGGCGCGGCCCTGGTGTCTGCTGGCGGCCAGCGCCCTGTTCTGCCTATGGGCGGGGGTGGAGTGTCTTCTCTTCCTGCTGTGCGCAGCCCTGGTGACCTATGCGGGCGCACGGCTGCTGGAGAACCGCTCCCAGCGGGGCCGGCGGGCTGTTCTGATCCTGGCTCTGCTTCTCCTCTTCGGCACCCTGTTTCTCTTCAAATACCTCTCCTTTACACTCTCCCTGACCCAGCGGCTGCTGGCCCTGACGGGCCGCCCCTGCTCCATTGCATCGCCGGAGCTGATCCTGCCGGTGGGTATCTCCTTCTACCTGTTCATGGCGGCGGGCTATCTCATCGACGTGTACCGGGGGGACCGGGCGGCGCAGCGCTGCTTCCCCCTGCTGGGCCTCTTCCTGTCCTTTTTCCCCCATCTGGTCTCCGGCCCCATCGACCGCTCCGGTCTGATGGATCTGCTCCGCACGCCCCCCGCCTTTGACTATGACCGCTTCCGCGCCGGGCTGCTGCGGTTTTTGTGGGGCGCCTTCAAAAAGCTGTGCATCGCCGACCGGCTGGCCATTCTGGTAAACGCCGTTTTCGCCGCGCCGGAACAGTTCGGCGCGCTGCAGGTGTTCGCCGCGGCCTGCGCGTTTTCGGTGCAGATCTACTGCGACTTCTCCGCTTACTCCGATATGGCTCTGGGCGTCGCCGGCGCCATGGGCATCCCCCTGATGGAAAATTTCCGCACCCCTTATTTCTCCCGCTCCATTGGGGAGTTCTGGCGGCGCTGGCACATCTCCCTGTCCTCCTGGTTCCGGGACTACCTGTACATCCCACTGGGCGGAAGCCGCAGGGGCTCCGGGCGGAAATACTGCAACATCCTCATCGTCTTTGCCGTCAGCGGCCTGTGGCACGGGGCCGGGCTCACCTTTCTGGTCTGGGGGCTGCTCAACGGGGCCTACCAGGCGGCGGGCGGCCTGACGGCGGGCCTGCGCAGCCGCTGCCGCCAGGCCCTGGGCCTGCGGGACGACTCTCCCGTCACCCGATGGTGGCAGATGCTGGTCACCTTCCTTCTGTCCACGCTGGCCTGGGTCTTTTTCAAGGCCGCCTCACTCTCCTCCGCCCTGGCGGTGCTGCGCGGCATGGTCTCCGGTCCCCTGCTGGTGCGCCCCATCCTGGCAAACACCGGTCTGGACCGTGGCGAATGCCTGGTGGCCCTGCTCTGCCTTGCGGCGCTGTTGGCGGTGGACCTGCTCTCCCTGCGCCGGCGCGTGTGCGAGCGCTTTTTGACCCTGCCCCGGCCGCTCCGGTGGGTCCTGGTGCTGGCTCTGCTGCTGACGGTGGCGGTCTTCGGGGTCTACGGCACCGGCTATGACGCGCAAGACTTCATCTACTTCAAATTTTAGGTGGCGCTATGAAGAACGGAAAAGAACGGATCTTTGCCGCCGCCTTCGCGGTGCTGGCGGCGCTGCTGCTTGGACTGGCCGGGCTGGCTCTGCGTCCGGCACGCGTCAACTACGGCGCGGTGTGGGGCCCCTATCGCGCCGAGCCTGCAGACAGTCTGGACTATCTGTACCTGGGCAGCTCCTACGCCTACTGCGACGTAAACCCCGCCCTGGTCTACGACGCGTCCGGTCTGACCGGCTACGTGCTGGCAGGTCCGGAACAGACCCTGTCCCAGACCTACTACTACCTGAAGGAGGCCCTGAGGACCCAGTCCCCACAGGCGGTGATCCTGGAGGCCTCCGCCCTGCACTTCGCCCGCTATCAGAGCTACACCCAGATCAACGTCGGCTATATGCCCTTTTCCCGGAACAAGCTGGCGGCCATCTTCCGGGCTTCTGAGCCGGAGCTGCGCACCGGGCTGCTCTTTGAGCTGTACTTTTACCATGACCGCTGGAAGCAGGTCTCCCCCGGCGACGTTCTGGACACGTTCGCTCCGGACCGGACCGACCTGCTCAAAGGCTACACCGCCGTGGACGGACTTGCCTCCGGGCTGGAGGACGGGCCCTTTCGGCGTCCGACGCAGGAGGAGGACCTCTATCAGGAAAACCTGGCCTGGCTGGGAAAGATCCTGACCCTGTGCGAGCAGGAGGGCATCCTGCCCCTGGTGGTCTTCCACCCCACTTACAGCCGCTTCGCTCCGCAGGTCTACACCCAGATCGCCGCCGATGTGGCGGCCTTGTCCCCATCGGCCCTCTGCCTGGACTGGAGCGGCGACTTTGCTTCCGCCGGCCTGGACCCGCTGACGCATCTCTACGATGCGGGGCACCTGAACCGGGCGGGCGCCGCGCGTTTTTCCGCCTGGCTGGGCGTATATCTGACGCGCGACGCAGGCCTGACGCCCCGACCCCAGACGGCGGAAAATACCGCCGCCCGGCAGTTGCTCAAAAACGTCTCGCAGCGTGCGCCCCAACGGGCCGCACCCCCGCGCTATTTATGATAGAGCTTGTTGGTCTCATAGGTGGGCTCGCAGGTCAGGCGCAGGCCCAGCTTGCCGTAGATGCCGGTATCCACCGGAGAGAGGATGACCGTGGAGTGGGCCTCGCAGCCCCGCAGCCGGGCCAGCTGGTCCAGCGCCCGCTTGGCCAGGGGGTTGGTCGTGGCGGAGATCGCCAGGGCGATCAGCGTCTCGTCGCTGTGCAGGCGGGGATTGTTGGACCCCAGGTGGCTGACTTTGACCGATTGGATGGGCTCAATGGCCTCCGGTGAGATCAGGTGGGAGCCGTGATCGATCCCTGCCAGGCGCTTGAGGGCGTTGAGCAGCGTGGCGGAGGTGGCCCCCATGAGGGCCGTGGTCTTGCCGGTAACCACCTCCCCGCCGGGCAGCTCAATAGCGGCGGCGGGGTTTCCGGTCTCCTCCGCCACCCGGGCGGAGGCGGCGATGACCGGCCGGATGGAGGCGTCCACCTTGGCCTGCTGCATGATCAGCTCCAGCTTGTACACCAGCTCGTCGTCGGCCTGACCGGTCCGGCGGTCGCACAGGGCGGCGTAGTACCGGCGGACGATCTCCTGCCGCGCGGCGGCGCAGACCGCTTCGTCATCCACGATGCAGCAGCCCGCCATATTCACCCCCATGTCGGTGGGGGACTTATAGGGGCACTCCCCCATAATTTTTTCGAACATGGCGGAAAGCACCGGGAAAATCTCCACATCCCGGTTATAGTTCACCGTGGTCGCTCCATGGGCGGCCAGATGGAAGGGATCGATCATGTTTACGTCCCCCAGGTCCGCCGTGGCGGCCTCGTAGGCCAGGTTCACCGGGTGCTTGAGGGGCAGGTTCCAGATGGGGAAGGTCTCAAACTTGGCATAACCGGAGGAAATGCCCCGCTTGTAATCGTGGTAGAGCTGGCTCAGGCACGTGGCCATCTTGCCGCTGCCGGGGCCGGGGGCCGTCACCACCACCAGGGGCCGGCTGGTTTCCACGTAGTCGTTCTTGCCCAGGCCCTCGTCGCTGACGATGTGGGCCACGTCCGAAGGATATCCGGCGATGGGATAGTGGCGGTAGCAGCGGATGCCCAGGGCCGTCAGGCGGCGCAAAAAGGCGTCCGCCGCCCCCTGGCCGCTGTAGCGGGTCAGCACCACGCTGCCCACGTACAGGTCCATGCCCCGGAAGCTGTCGATCAGCCGCAGCACGTCCTCATCGTAGGTGATTCCCAGGTCTCCCCGGACCTTGTTCTTCTCGATGTCCGCGGCGTTGATGGCGATGACGATCTCCACGTCCTCCCGCAGCTGCTGGAGCATCCGCACCTTGCTGTCCGGCTCAAAGCCCGGCAGGACCCGGGAGGCATGGTAATCGTCGAACAGCTTCCCGCCGAATTCCAGATACAGCTTGCCGCCGAACTGGGCGATCCGCCTGCGGATCTGCTCCGACTGCGTTTTGAGATATTGCTGATTGTCAAAACCAATGGCTGCCATAGACCCTCGACCTCTCTCTATCTTTTGTAAGCCGGCCCGGGGCCGGCGCTCAAACATGGGAGATATTATATCACATCCCCTCCCCCTTTGAAAAGGAAAAACCGCCGCGCACGGCGGGATTAGAAAAAATGATACTGGATATTACAAGTTTTTGCTTTACTTATGAAAGATCAACCTATATAATAACAAAGGTTAGGCTCCCTGCGCTTGAGATGCCTGACCGGAGGAACTGTTAAAATCAACCGGGAGGGTTTTGAAGTATGTCAAATTGCGCCATTGTTGGGATCAACTGGGGCGATGAGGGCAAGGGCCGCATGGTGGACCTGCTCACCGCCGACTATGATGTGGTGGTCCGGTATCAGGGCGGCGGCAACGCCGGCCACACCGTGGTCAACGAATTCGGGAAGTTTGCCCTTCACCTGCTGCCCTCCGGTATTTTCCGGCCCGGCGTGGTGAACATTCTGGGCAACGGCGTGGCGCTGGACTGCGAGAACCTGTGGAAGGAGATCTCCGAGATCACCGCCCAGGGCGTGTCCATTACGCCGGAGAATCTGAAAATCAGCGACCGGGCGTCGCTGCTGCTGCCCTGGCACCGGGATCTGGACGGTCTGGAGGAGGCCCGCCTGGCCGACAAGAAGTACGGCTCCACCAAGCAGGGCATCGCCCCCTTCTACTCTGACAAGTATCAGAAAAAAACCGTCATGGCCGGCGAGCTGCTCGCCTTTGACGGTACGCTGCGCGGCATGGTCATGGACCTCGGCCGCGAGGACATCGGCGTCGTCCTGCTCGGTCCTTACGGACACCTGCAGGAGGGCGACCGCGTGCGCCGCACGGGGCAGATCATGTCCGTGCCCGTGGGCGAAGAGATGATCGGCCGCGTGGTCGATGCGCTCGGCCGCCCGATCGACGGTCACGGCCCGATCCGCACGACGGAGCGCCGCGCCATCGAGAGCCCCGCGCCCGGCGTCATCGCGCGCAAAGGCGTGAGCGTCCCGCTGCAGACCGGCATCAAGGCCATCGATGCGCTCGTGCCGATCGGCCGCGGTCAGCGTGAGCTCATCATCGGCGACCGTCAGACCGGCAAGACCGCCATCGCCATCGACGCCATCCTCAACCAGAAGGACACGGGCGTGCTGTGCATCTACGTCGCCATCGGTCAGAAGGAATCGACCGTCGCAGGCGTCGTACAGAAGCTGCGCGGCCACGGTGCCATGGCCTACACCACCGTCGTGTGCGCGCACGCGTCGGAGACCGCGCCCATGCTCTACATCGCGCCCTATGCGGGCGCCGCCATCGGTGAGTACTTCATGTACCGCGGGCGCGACGTGCTCATCGTCTACGACGACCTGTCGAAGCAGGCCGTGGCTTACCGTGAGATCTCCCTGCTGCTGCAGCGTCCGCCCGGACGCGAGGCCTACCCCGGCGACGTGTTTTATCTGCACTCCCGCCTGCTCGAGCGCGCCGCGCGCCTGAGTGAGGCCGCCGGCGGCGGCAGCATGACAGCCCTGCCCATCATCGAGACGCAGGCGGGCGACATCTCGGCCTATATCCCGACGAACGTCATCTCTATCACCGACGGGCAGATCTTCCTCGAGACGGACCTGTTCCACGCCGGTGTGCGCCCGGCCATCAACGTGGGCCTGTCCGTGTCCCGTGTCGGCGGCGCGGCGCAGCTCGGTGCGATGAAGCAGGTCGCCGGCCGTCTGCGCATGGACCTGGCACAGTACCGCGAGCTTGCGTCGTTCGCACAGTTCGGCTCGGATCTGGACAAGGCCACGCGCGACACGCTCGCACGCGGCAGCCGCATGACCGAGCTCCTGAAGCAGCCGCAGTATGCGCCCATGGACGCGGCCGATCAGGTCGCGGTGCTCTTCGCCGCCGGCGAGGGGTATACCGACTCGATCGCCGTCGAGAATGTGCCGCACTACGCGGACGCGCTGCTTGCGCGCATCCACCGCACGTATCCGGAGCTGCATGCCCTCGTGCACAGCGGCAAGAAGCTTCCGCCCGAGGCGCTCGAGCGGCTGCGCACGCTTGCCGACGAGACGCTCAAGAATCTATGATGCACCATCCCCGCCGCCGGCAGAGAGGAGGAACGCCCTTTGACAAATCTGCATAAGATCCGCGCGCGCATCCGCAGCGTGAACAGCACGCAGCAGATCACCCGCACGATGAAAATGATCGCCGTGTCCAAGCTGCGCAAGACGCAGACGAGCCTTGCGGGCGTGCGCCTGTTTGCCGACAAGGGGCAGGAGGTGCTCAACGCCCTGCTCGCCGATGACGTCACCTTTGAGCACCCGTATCTCACGCCCCGGCGCCGCGTCGGGCACGTGTGCTACGTGGTATTCTGGGGCAACCGCGGCCTTTGCGGGGCATACAATCAGGTGCTGCTGCGCCATCTGGAGCAGCTCGTGCACGCCGAGACGCGCCCCTGCTCCGTGGTCGTGTGCGGCCGCTGGGGACGCGATGTCCTCGCCGGAACGGACCTGCCCGTGCGGGAGATCTGCGCCGGGCTGAGCGACACGCCCACCATGGCCGAGGCGCTCGAGATCGCCGAGACGCTCAAAAACCTCTACCGCACCGGTGAGGCGGACGAGATCCACCTCGTCTACCAGCGCTTCGACTCCGTGCTGCACCAGACCCCGGTGCACCGGCAGCTGCTGCCCGCCGCACCGGAGGCCGACGCCCCCGCCGCGAACAACAACTATCTGTTCGTGCCGGACGCACAGACCGTGCTCGACAACGTCCTCGAGCTGTACCTGAACAACACGGTCTACGCCGTGATGCTCGAGGCGCGCGTGGGCGAGCACGCCGCGCGCATGACCGCGATGACCGCCGCCACAGACTCGACGGCGGAGCTCATCGAGGAGCTGAATCTGGACTTCAACCGTGCGCGTCAGGCCGCCATCACGACCGAGATCTCCGAGATCGTCGGCGGCAGCGCCGCACTCAAGCAATCACAAGGATCTGACTAACACCGCGGCGGCAGCGCCGCGTCCCACGAAGGGAGAACGTATGGAAAACGGTATCGTCAAAAGGGTCATCGGCCCGGTGGTGGACGTGCAGTTCCCGGCCGGAAAGCTGCCGGAGATCAACAACGCCATCGAGGTGCACACCGGCGAGCGGCGCATCGTCATGGAGGCGGTGCAGCAGCTCGGCGATAACACGGTGCGCTGCATCTCGCTCTTTTCCACCGACGGACTGCAGCGCGGCTGCCGCGCCGTCGACACCGGCACGAGCGTGAAAATGCCCGTCGGTGAGGCGACGCTCGGCCGCATGTTCAATGTCATCGGTGAGCCGATCGACGGCAAAGGCCCGGTCAACGCCGCGGAATATCTGCCCATCCACCGCGAGGCCCCGGCCTTCACCGACATCGCCCCCGCGACCGAGCTGCTCGAGACCGGCATCAAGGTCGTCGACCTGCTCGCGCCCTACGCCAAGGGCGGCAAAATCGGTCTGTTCGGCGGCGCGGGCGTGGGCAAGACCGTGCTTATCATGGAGCTCATCCGCAACATCGCCTACGAGCACGGCGGCTACTCCGTCTTTGCCGGCGTGGGTGAGCGCTCGCGCGAGGGCAACGACCTCTGGAACGAAATGAACGAGTCCGGCGTCATCAGCAAGACCGCGCTCGTCTTCGGCCAGATGAACGAAGCGCCCGGCGTTCGTATGCGCGTGGCGCTCACCGGCCTTACGATGGCTGAATACTTCCGCGACGAGGAGCAGCGCGACGTGCTGCTGTTCATCGACAATATTTTCCGCTTTGTGCAGGCGGGCAGCGAGGTCTCGACCCTGCTCGGCCGCATGCCCTCCGCCGTCGGCTATCAGCCGACGCTCGCCAACGAAATGGGCGAGCTGCAGGAGCGCATCACCTCGACCAAGAGCGGCTCGATCACGTCCGTGCAGGCGGTCTACGTTCCCGCGGACGATCTGACCGACCCTGCCCCGGCGACGACGTTCACCCACCTCGATGCGACGACGGTTTTGAGCCGTAAGATCGCCGAACAGGGCTTATATCCCGCGGTCGACCCGCTCGAATCGTCCTCCCGCATTCTGGAAGAGGATATCGTGGGCGAGCGGCACTACCGCATCGCGCGCAGCGTGCAGGCGACCTTGCAGAAATACCGCGAATTGCAGGATATCATCGCCATCCTCGGCATGGAGGAGCTGAGCGACACGGACAAGGTGACGGTCAACCGCGCGAGAAAGATCCAGCGCTTTTTGGCCCAGCCGACGTTCGTAGCCGAAAAGTTCACGGGCCTTCCGGGCGTCTATGTGCCGCTTGAGGAGACACTCCGCGGCTTTGAAGCCATTCTCTCCGGCGAGATGGACGGCTATCCCGAGATGGCGTTCTACAACGTCGGTACGCTTGACGACGCGCTCGCCAAGGCGAAGAAGATGGAAAGCGGGGAAGCGTGATGAAGACCTTTCCTCTCCGCGTCCTCGCGCCCGAGCGCACGTTTTTTGACGGGGCGTGCACATCGCTCACCGTGCCGAGCATCGACGGCATGTACGGCCTGATGGCGCAGCACGAGGATATTGTGCTCGCGGTCGTTCCCGGCAAGCTGACGCTGCGGGACGCCGACGGCGTCGAGCAGATCGCCGCCGTGTCCGAGGGCGTGCTCAAGATGGAGCACGGCGAGGCGCTCGTGCTGGTGGACACGATCGAGCGGCCGGAGGAGATCGACCTCCACCGCGCCGAGGAAATGGCTGCCGAGGCGCGCGCCGAGCTCAAGGCGAAGCGCAGCGCGCAGGAGCAGGCCATTGCCAATGCCCGCATCGCCCGCGCGATCAGCCGTATCCACGTCAAGCACGACGGGAAATAAATGAGAAAACGAAAATTCGCACCGCAAGGTGCGAATTTTTTGATCTCTCCGCCGATTTTCGCCCGATTTTGCACACTTTTTGTGCTAAAAGTGGAGAAAAAGGAGGGAAAATCCATGGAAATGTCCGCAAGAAAGCCGCTGCTCCCGCGCCGCGTGCTCGACCTGCCCATCGACGCGCTGCGCCCCAACCCCAACCAGCCGCGCATCGAGTTTGACGAGGCCTCGCTGCGCTCGCTGAGCGACAGCATCCGCCGCTATGGCATCCTCCAGCCGCTGACCGTCCGCCGCACGGACGAGGGCTACGAGCTCATCGCGGGAGAGAGACGGCTGCGCGCGGCAAAGCTCGCGGGACTGCGCGAGGTGCCGTGCCTGCTCGCGCGCTCGAGCGAGGAGGAGAGCGCGCTGCTTGCGCTGATCGAAAACCTCCAGCGCCGCGATTTGCACTACTTGGAGGAGGCTGCGGCTATCGCGCGGCTGATCGCGACCTACGACCTCTCGCAGGAGCAGGCGGCGGAAAGGCTGGGGAAATCCCAGTCCGCTATTGCCAACAAGCTGCGGCTGCTGCGCCTGTCGCCCGACTGTGTGCGCCTTCTGCGCGAGCATGACCTCTCCGAGCGGCACGCACGGGCGCTGCTGCGCCTGACGGACGAGGAAGACCGCCTCAAAGCCTTGCAAGTTATCGCCGCACGCGGCTACAACGTCGCGCAGAGCGAGGCGTATATCGAAGAGCTTTTGAAGCTCAAGCAGAAAACGCCTCCGCCGCGCCTGCCGACCTACATCGTCAAGGATGTGCGCATCTTTTTGAACACCATCCGCCACTCGCTCGGGCTGATGCAGCGCGCGGGCGTCGAGGCCGACATGCAGCGCGAGGACACGGACGATGGCATCCTTTTGACCATCCGCATCCCGAAACGTGCAAAAGAGGCCGGATAATCCTGCAAAATTGTCACCAAATTGTGATTCTTTTTCTCACAAACTGTGGTATACTGAAACGACTGGCAGGGAAGTCCCTGTCCGGAAGATCGGAAGAAACAGGAGGAGCCAGCATGGATGAAATGAACGGCGCCTTTGAGGAAAAGAAGAGAAGAAAGGGCGGCAAGCGCCTGATGCAGCCGGAAAAGGCCGCAAAGGCGGCCAAGGAGCCCCGCGCGGAAAAGCCGCCGCGCGTTCCACGTGAAACATCGGGAAAGACCGGCAAGGTCGTCGGCATTGTCGCGGGTGTGCTCGTGGTGGCGTACTTGGGCCTTGGCGCGTGGGCGTCGGCCAGCCATAAAATTTATCCCAACGTGATGATGGGCGATACCAACTACGGCGGGATGACCGAGCAGCAGGTCGCCGAGCAGCTCAAAGCGAGCGTGGCGCAGGCGAAGGGCGCGGGTGTCGACTTTGTCCTGCCCGACGGCACGGAGGTCGCGCACGTGTCGCTCGACGCGATGCCGGAGTATGTCGACTTCGACGGACTTGCCAAGCATATCTACAACGTCTACGGCTGCAATGACAGCTTTCTGACCGCGGGCGCGAAGTATCTGCGCGCACTCTTCAAGCCGCAGGATGCGGCGCAGGTGGTCGACGCGGCCTACTCGCCCGATTTGATGGAGAATCTTGTCGACACGGTGTGCGACAGCATCAACTGCGACCCCGTGGAGTTTGCCATCAACGTGACAGAGGATGGCAAGGTCAGCGTGACGAAGCCGCAGGACGGCCGCGCGACGACTGATACCGCAAAAGACCAGATCGGCGTATACTTAAACGGCGCGTATTTGAGCGGCGGCGACCCGTCCGAGATCGTGCTTGAGCCTGCGAGCGAGGGCGGCGTCTACGATGTCATCCCTGCACAGGAGGTCGACCTGAGCGCGCAGCGCGAGGCCGTCATCGGCCAGAAGGTCAACGCGACGTATGACAAGGAGACCGGCGCGGTCACGCCCGGCCACGCGGGCGTGGAATTCACGCTTTCTGACCTTGAATCCGCCTACAACGCCGCGGCGGCGGGGGAGACGGTCGATCTGCCGAACGCCACGGTCGAGACGCCGGACGTCACGGCAGAGCAGCTCCAAAAGGTCCTGTTCCGCGATGTGCTGAGCACCTACACCACGAAGGTCGGCGGCGCGTCCGGCCGCCGCGCGAACGTCAAGCTGACGGCCTCACGCATCACCGGCTACATATTGAACTCCGGCGAAACGATGAAATACGGCCCGCTCGTTACGCCCTTTACCGCGGCGAACGGCTACAGCACCGCGCCCGGTTACTTGCAGGGCAAGACCGTCGATATGGTCGGCGGCGGCGCGTGTCAGGCGAGCTCCACGCTCTACGCTGCGGCGCTCTACGCCAACCTTGAGATCGTGCAGCGCACGAACCACGGCTTCGCGTCCGATTACATCGGCCTCGGCCTCGACGCGACGGTCGCGCAGGGAGGGCCCGAGTTTGAGTTCCGCAACAACACGAATTATCCCATCAAGGTCGTCGCCGAGTACTATGCGAGCGGCGGCAAGAACTACCTGAAGGTGTCCCTCCTCGGCACCAAGGTGGACGATACCTATGTGAAGATCAAGACCGATGTGCTCGAGACCATCCCGTTCTCCGAGCAGATCGTCGAGACCGACGAGCTCGCCCCCGGCGAGCGCAAGGTCGAGCAGACCGCCTACACCGGCTACAAGGTCAAGACGTACCGCAACGTCTACTCCGGTGACGGCAAGCTCATTTCGTCCACGTTCGAGGCGAGCAGCAATTATAAGGCGCGCAACCGCATCGTGCTCGTCGGCAAGTCCGCGGCGGTCACGCCGACTGACCCCATCACGCCCGTCGATCCCGGTACGACCACGCCGACGGACCCGACAACGCCCGTCGACCCCGGTACCACGACTGACCCGGGCACCACGACCGATCCCGGGACCACTGACCCCGGAGTGACAGACCCCGGCACGACCACAGAGCCGCCCGTCGAGCAGGAAAAGCCCAGCTGGCTCGATACGGGGCTCGACCGGTAAAAACAGCAGAACGAGAAAACGGAGAGGCATTGCCTCTCCGTTTTTACGTTGTTCAAGTGTTATTCGTCGTCCGAGTCCATGTAGAGCTCTTCGGCCTTCTGCTGCGCGGCGATCAGCAGCGCGCTGGCCTCACCATAGTTCTGCCTGTCCATTTTCTCCAGCGCGTCAGTCACGGCGTTGAAGAGGAGCAGATACATTGCCTTGTAGTCCGTCATAGAACCACCCTTGGAAAATTATATAACGTTTTGTTATATAGCACAATATAACATTTTGTTTTACGTATACTTCTTTACAGAATCTAAACACGAATTCTGGATGGAGTGAAGCAAAATGTATCGACGCATTCGAGATCTGAGAGAGGACAGCGACCTGACGCAAAAGAGCTTGGCGGACTATCTGAGCTGCTCGCAGGTCTGCTATTCCAACTACGAGACCGGCAAGCGCGACGTCCCGAGCGACGTGCTCATCAGGCTCGCGCGGTTTTACCACACGAGTGTGGATTATCTTGTGGGGCTCACGGAGGAGCGGGCTCCTTATCCTAAAAAGAAATAGTACATAGTGCCATGTTCTCGCACGGATGCGAGGGGGATGCAGCGCGACAGCGCTGC
>OLGB01000589.1_pt1 | contig 50757 bp, 46 predicted proteins | sample 1605691 | NCBI WGS metagenome assembly OLGB01 (sample SAMEA3888925, study PRJEB22519) | human gut metagenome | biome: human gut; feature: human-associated habitat; material: faeces | place: Denmark | collected 2010
TGGCTTCATCGTCCGTCATGTTGCGGACGATACACGGCATATTCGCAAATCCGGCAAGCTCGCTTGCCCGCTGGCGGCGGTGGCCTGCGATGATCTCATAGCCGCCATCCTCGCGGGGACGCACCAGTGCGGGCTGATTGACGCCCGCCGCCTTGACCGACTCCACAAGCCCCTGCATCTCCGCATCGTCCCGAACACCAAAGGGGTGATTTTTGAACGGATGCAGATCAGACAGGTTGAGATAGACGATCTCTTCTTTTTCGGCACGGGTGGCGTCACGGGGCGCAGATGGCTCCGGCGTGACCTCCGCACCAGTGGGAGCGCCGCCCTTATCCACGGCAGGCTTCTCCGGGATGGGCTTGCTTTGGGACTTTTTGTCCCGAGGTTTGGGCGACTTGGCCTTATCGGGAGCGGCCTTGCCATCCTTGGGCGGACGCCCCTTGCCGGATTTGGCGGCCTTGTCCTTTTCCATGGGTGGCTTCTGCTTGACCACCTTTTTCTCCTCCTTGGCCGCCTCGTCACGGGCGGTGGCAAAATCCACCACCTTGCTGGAATGTGCCGGGGCAGGATCGTCCTTGCCGGGAGTGAGCGGCTGCTCCTGTTCCTTTTCAGCCTTGGGGACTTCGGGCGCGGCAGGCTCCTCCACCTCGGCGTGGGTAACAGCGTCGGCGGGATCGGGTACGGCCTCGCCCATTTCAAAGAGCGCCGCCTGCCCCTCATGCTCCAGCATGACCACCTCTGCATCGGTCAGCGCAGGCTCGGGCGCAGGCTGCTCCGGCACAACGGCATTTTCTACCGTGGGAGCGGGAGCCTCGGCGGGCGGGGCTGCCTCGGGAATGTTTTTCTTATCATCTGCCATTTGCAAACCTCCTTTTCGTGGCATGAAAAAAGCCAGTCCGCAGACTGGCCGGGTGGAAGTGACCTCCCTTCATGGTTTTATATATGAAAACGCCGCCCGTTGTCCTGTTAGGCGGCGTTGTTCTCAAATTTTGTAAAAAATTCAACCTTGTATATTTATCATAGTTCACTGGACTCCAATGTTTTGTTAAGAACGTCAAGCAGTTCCTTGAGTGAGATATCAGTCGTTTGGGGAATACCATTGTATTCACCTAGAAGATATCTGTTCCGGATATTATGCTTTGGATGAACACGCTCAACGGAATCCGTAATGCAACTAAGGTGACGATTTCCGTTTTCATCTTTGCTTATAATATAAAATGTATTTGCATCCAAGTCAGAATCCATCAACAGTGTATTGTGCGTAGTGATTATCAATTGGCCTGAGATTTCAGATCGCACGGACAATAGAATATCGCGTATACGTACGTCATGAATTCCAGTATCGAGTTCGTCAAGTACAACCACAGACCCTGTCGCAGCTGTCAAGAAGAAGGGTAGCAACTCAAGAATTGCTTGTGTGCCTGTAGATTCTAGATCAAACGGTACATCACACAATCTACCTGAAATCATTTGCTGAGTGAAAAGCTCATAAAAAATGGTGTTGTCCCGGCTTTCCTTTTTATAATATACACTTTTGATATCTTTACTAATTTTGGGCAAAAAGCAATTCAGCATTGCTTCTACTCGCATTAGTTCTGTACCCTGTTCAATGCGGATATCCCCTCTATCTAAATCACTCAGCATTGGATGAACAAGACCAATCACACCTCGTTCTGGAGTATTGGGGCATTTAACTTTGCACGAGAGGTTCATTAGATCCGCTAAACATATTTGAAATTGTTTTGATATTGCACTGTCAAAATAGCTACTAGTCTTGTCATTTGTCTCATGCTGTAAAATTGCTAGAAGAGAGTGTTTCCCCCAAAATTTTGTTAAGCTTGACTGGATATCCGTTAAAAACCCTTTATCTACAAATACTTTTTCATTGAGTTTTTTCGACGATGAAGTAATGTCAAAATATAACCCTTTATTTTTTTCAAGAGTATATTCCAATCGCTCGTGAACGATTTCCTTATCATCCATTTCGATAAGGTACCGCCCCTTTTTTCCTTTAATTACAAAAGAAAAATCAAGGACAAGATTTCCGGTGGCTCCTATAGCCCGAGCATCTTGTACAATTGCCTCCATATCGCGGAATCGTATGCGGAGCATCTTTAGTAAACTTTCGTTCTCTGCAATTTCCTTATTTTTTGACATAAAATCTTGAAGGAAATCCCGAATATCCATAGTCCGCATTGTTTCTGCAAGAGTATAAAAAGCTGCAGCAAAATTGGATTTGCCTGCACCGTTTTCCCCATAGATGAGGACTAGGCTCTTGGGGACACCACTTTTCTGCGATAAATCCACAGTTATATTTGAAAAAGTTTTATAATTTTCAAGATGAATTGACGTGAACATTTGATCCCCTCCAAATCTCATTATAGCAGGCATTTTGCCTGTTGTCTAGAGAAATTCATCCGATAAAACTAACTTTTTGCAATTTATGAAACCCCAAGTTACAAAATATCAAAAAATATATTTACAAATCTCAATTTTTGTGCTACACTATCTGCGGCTGGTGATGGAGTGGCATCTTTCATTTGCGTGCACCTTGAAAACTGAATATGGTACCAACACTTTAAATACTAAGGAGAAATTTTATGAATTTACTTATATTAAGCGCAAAATCTTATGATCCTCAGGGCCCCAACTATGGTGATTGTCTCTTGCTTAATACAGGAACTGCCCTTGTGGTATATGATTGTGGTTGCGAAGAACATGCCAAGAGGGTTGAGACTTATATGTCCGACAACGGCTTTTCTAAAGCCATTGTCATCTTGTCCCACAATGACGCGGACCACTTCAACGGCATTCCCTATCTGGTTGAGAAAGGACTGGTCTCCAAGGTCTATACCCAACTGTTCTTAAAGCATAAAGAGGAAGTCCTTAAGCTGTTAGATGATGGGCGAGTGACAGAACATTCAATAGGAGAGCGAATTAAAAAGGTCTATGACAACATCGCTAGCCTGAGCAAACAGGTGGAACTTGTTGATGCCCTTACTGCCAACGAGGTTGTCCCTGGAATAAGTATCGTAGGCCCTACAGAAGAATATGCGCTTGACACAATTGCCAAAGCGCTGGATCCTAATGAGAGCGACCGTATTGACGCTGAGACGGTTATCAACGCTGCTAGTGTACAGGTATCTATTGATTTTGCACAGACCCGTTGTCTCCTCTGTGGTGATGCCTCTTTTGAAGCTATTAGAGATAAACTCGATGATTATTCTGTAATCCAGCTTCCACATCACGGGAAACCCGATACTGCTGATAAAATTTTTGACGCCAAGCGTGGCAAGAACAGTACCATCTATCTTGTTAGTGACAACACAGGAAATAGCAATGGAGGCTCACTTAAGCTGAAAACCCTTGGAAAAATTGTTCATAAAACAGCCACTGGCGATATCCATTATCCCGCAAACATCGGTTCTACTGGAAGCGGATATTCTCCCCGCCGTACATTGGGCATCTACTATTGAAAGGAGCGTGACGCCATCGATGAACTATATCCTGCAACCCCTTTTCGAACCTGAACTTGCGTCTCGCAAAGATTACCTACTACACACTTTCCACTTCTATTTTATCGAGGTGCAACGCACCGCCAATTTCATTGAATTAAGAAGTTTTCCGTTTAGAAACGACGATATCGTAATTCTATATGGTCACTATCCGTGGATTTTGGACTATTTTGCAGAACACCGCTTGGAACTTGAGCGGAAAATAAAAATTATCAATTCCTGTTATCCAGCTATTGTGGTTCCATTACTTAAACAAAAGCAAATCTACTACAGTAAAGTGAATGAGAGAGGGGAAGCCTGTTGCTATGATGGTGGCGCTTTTGGCCTCTCATTTGACGTTACCGACTCAGAGTTGGATGCCCTAAACTCTGCGCATCTACCGCTAATGGAGCAAATTGGATTTGCTTATGAGAGGGTGGCGTAACAATGAGTCTAAATATTTTTGACACATACAATCTCCGAGCTCGCGTTTGTGTCAGCATCTTTTACGCAGCCCCGTTTATTTTCGACATTCTCTGCCTATCACACGAGACCTTTTCCATTGCTGAAGGTATCATTTTATCTGCAGTATGCGTCACTGTGTGCCAGGCCTTACTTGGTATACATCGCTCGCCTATTGAAAAGCGGTCTACCCAAAATACAGCTGCCGAGCTTCTCTCCCCCTCGTCAGCTTTGTCATCAGGGACTCGTGCTCGCTACTATCGCAAGCTGGCATCGTTGGAACCTGAGTTTCAACCACTGCTGTCGTGCATCGATCCAAATACTAAGGGTCAACCTTGCGATGTTGATAGACTATGCGCCGATGTTATTCCTTGGCTACGGGCCAAAACGCGTGAGCCAACAACATTTCGGTTGGTATATGAGGAGAACATCAATTATGGGTACATCCGGAACATGCTACGATTAAAGCCTGTCGGTCTTGGAGCTAACATCGTCGCTATAATCTTTTTTGGTATTAATATTATTGCCAACATTAGCACATTCACCTGGAACGAACAAAGAGCATTTTTCCTATGTGTGGCAATACACCTGCTTGTCGTTCTGTATCTTCACCTATGCATTAATGACTCTGCTGTCAATGCCGCAGCTAAACGCTATGCATATGCTTTGCTGGAGACAATAGACAGCCTTTAAAGTTTGTCATACTGCCATCATCTCAAGGTGCCATATTCAGACCTTCTAGCTTCGATAAGAAAAGAAGCCTAAACTACGATTAACATACATGCAGACTTGTTTTTTAGCCCAAATCGTTTCCACTGGGGGAGCGGCTCAATTAGTCAAAGGTTATGGACTTGACATGGAAAAACCGCAACTTCCTGAAAACCATGCTTATATCCTTCCAAGTCCGGAGATATACTAACTGAGTTAAATAGAAATTCCCGCATATTGAAGCGCTCTTTTGACCCGGTTTAGAGGGGTATGTAACCGCACTAACCGGGAGAGCGCATGACTGGCAGTCATGAGGTCAGCGGTTCGATCCCGCTTATCTCCACCAACTTCTTTGTAAGAAGCAGCGAAAAACTCGTTTCCTTGTGAAACGGGTTTTTTCGTTTTATGCGGCAATTTCAGCAAAATCCAATCCCAAGCTGAACTGCTTAAAGTCAATGTTGAAGTCAATATGTACCCGATAGCCGCGATATCCGTCCACCCTGCGGATCAGGCAGCTCACGATCATTTTCTTCGATTCCACGCTGGCACTGTCGTACATTTCTGCCCAGGAGATCATGTCGTCGTATTGACTGTTCAGCGATTGAAGCGTTGCCTCACCCGCATCATAATCAGCCTGTGCCTTCTCAAGCGCCGCTTGCAGTTCCTGACACTTTCTTTCAGCATCAAGGATCAGCGAAGCAAGCAGCTCCTTTGAAAAGCTGCTTTCGCCCTTGATGGCTTTCACGACCTCGGATTTCAAAGCATCCAGCTCTGCGGCGGCTTTCGTATAATCGGCTTTCACGCTGCGAAGCAGCGCCTTTTGCTGCTCCATCTTTTCGCGGTAACGAACGCCCACCACTTCGCTTTTGGGAGCAGCCTTCATCCGCTCAAAAATCTGCCGCACCACTTTATCAATGATGCCGTCAAGAATATGCGCCGTGTAGCCGGTCTGCCCATCACACTCGGTCTGCTTGCGGGTCTTGCCATAGCAGATATACCGCACCCGCTTTACAACGCGCGTGGGGTCATCCTTGCACGGGTAAGGCTTTCCGTTTGTCGTGAGGGCGAGCCGGGCCCCGCAATGCCCACAGAACACATTTCCAGCCAACAGGTTTTGCCCCAGTGTGTTCATCGGCACGCGATGCTCCTGTTCAATCGCACGCATACGGTTCTCGCGGATGCGCTGTGCAGTTTCAAACAGCTCCGGTTCTATGATCTGCAAGTGCGGCAGCAGCTCGGAACGGCTTTCTCCGCAGCGAAGCACGCCGGTATAGGTCAGGTTGCAAAGGATGCCCCGAACCGTAGCATGATGCCACATCTTGCCCGTCCTCGCCCGATAGCCGAGGTTATTTAAGTATGTGGCAATCCGCTGCGCACCAAAGCCCTCCTGCACATACTTATCATAAATGATTCGCACCGCAGATGCTTCGTCCGCATTGACCGCCAGCTCAAACACCTCATGCTTGCGCTTGTTGATGCGTCCGCTCTTTACAAGATCGTACCCATACGGTGCGAAGCCGCCCTTGAAACCGCCATCCTCGACGAGCTGGCTGAGAGCGGTTTTTGTGCGGATTGAAGTTTTTTCGCTTTCGCCGTCGGCCTGCCAGAAGCGGATGTAGTTGGTGAGCTTGTCTGTGTGATTATCAAAACGCTGCTCACCCTCCTGCGTACTCCAGACCCGGATGCCGTTCTTAACAAACCATTCCACCACAAAAGGCGTTTCGTCAGCGATACGCCCGATGCGGTCAAACATGAACACAAGCAGAATATCGAATTTTCCCTGCTTGGCGCGTTCCTTGATAATTTGCAGCTTGTCCCGGTTTTCGGCTCTGACCTTATGCCCGGACACGCCGTCCTCCTGTTCCTCGTGAACAATCGTCCAGCCCATTTTTTCGCAGAAGCGATGGCACTCTCTGCGCTGCATGGGAATGTCGGCCTGGCTTTTATCGTTGTAGTCCACCTGTTTGTCGGTGGACACACGGTATAGGCAATCGACGCGATTGCCTTTCAAAATAGTATTTTCCATCATCTGATTCATCCTTTCTCAATTCAAGAAATTGAGAGCGTGAATCCATGCGTCAATATGAAGTTTTCAAGGTTCATTGGATTTGCCTCCATTATCATATCTCTGCATGGCAGGTATTGCAAGGATGCCGACAGTTCGGAGCTTTGGCGTGTTCGCCGCAAAAGCGGACAGAAGAATCTGCTTTACATGATTGGCTGCCGCCGTATTATGGCTATCTGCAAAGGTTGCCGTGATTTCAAACCCGTCAACCGAAAAGGCAGTCGCGGACTTTGACATATATGGCCTCCCATCTGAAAAACTGCGCGGCAATCAGCTATCCACGGCGGGGCGATTTTTTGCGGCGGCTTTTGCGCCGCGTTTTCCCGCGCCGGGCTGATTTGCTGTGTCTTTTTTCCTCGCGTGCAATGTTGCGCAAGGCGAGGAAAGCCGTCATGTCCAAACAGCCAGAGCTGTTATACATATCTCTTGATGCCATGTTCTTTCCTCTTTTGTATCATGCGGAGGCGGCGTTTCGCCGCCTCCGCGGTGTCTTGTCATGTGTTCTCATCCAGACTGCCTTACGTTTTCGGCACTCGCGCTGCGCCTGCAATTTACTTATGCAGCCTTTCACCGGTTTGCCTGCGACGGTCGCTATCACGCTCGGACGGACGGTGGGGAGTATCTGCCTCTGTCCAGCCCATACAGCCCAGCGACGAAGCCGGGCTGTTCGGCAAAAGCCGGTGGGCAATGGCAGAAGGTGCGTTGTCTGATCGAGTATTCTGTTTTCAAGCTGCACACGCGCCGCCGGGCTGAAGCTGTTACCGGGTCTGGCGCAGGAGCGCACCCTGAAAAGATGCCCTCACCATGTAGGCGCTGAAAACAGGCAAATGTAAGGAACCGCTCTAAACTTTTTTCAGAAATTTTTTGATACGCTGGATTTTGTCGTTGATGGACTGCCGTGTGACCCCGCGCAGTCTGGCGACCTCTGCCTTTGTCAGACCGTCCATGACGATCTGCGTCAGAAGCTCCCGGTCGTCAGCAGACAGCTTTTTCAGCCGCCCCGCAAGTTCTTCATCGTCCAATGACTCAATCCAATCGTATCTGCCGCGAAGATCGGTATCGGTCATCATGGTCGTGAGCTGCGCAAATTTCTGATACAGAACACTTGCTGGTTCCTCCGGGAGCGGCTGTGTCCGATTCTCGAAGGAACGCTGGCGGCAGAAGACCGCGCAATCGTATTGATACAGCTCCCTGATTGCCTCGGCGCTCATGCCCTCGGCCTGATACCACGCGGAAAGCCTTTCCCATTCCGCGTCAAATTTCTGTTTTTCATGAGCATAATAAAAGCCCATGCTTTGTCCTCCGTTCTTTGAATTTTGGAAAAACCAAAACTCAAACCGGAGGACCGCGGCAGCGCGGGATGCTCCCAAACGTGCGCAAAAAAGCGCCCGGAACCCTATGGTTCCGAGCGCACAGACACAGTATGCACGATGCAGCCGCAGACGGGCCGCAGCCCGGTCGCGGTAGCGCGCAGCTGTCACGTCGATCAATAGAAAAAGAAAACCGCCGCTCCGCGCTGACCGTTTTATGGCCGGCAGGAGCGGCGGCTTGCATACCCCTCTGCATCTGCAATCACCCGTCTGACCAAGATTACCGGAATTACATTCCAGTAAATACATGGTGGCAGGTGACTGCCCTCAGCTGCGCCCTCGGCCGCAGCCTGCAATTTACCCTACATTTTACACTCGACTATGCCCTCTGACGTACCCTCGTCGGCTCCCTCATGCGCACCCTCGGATGCACCCTCGCAGACACCCTCGACTGCGCCCTCACGCCTAGAAGCCGAGCTGCGCGTGAATCTGCGCGATCTGGTTGCTGTCTAGGTATTTCTTTGCCGCCTCATAATAGCGCCGCGCCAGCGCACGCCCACCATGATACCCGGCAGCAAGTACGGAAAGCATACTCAGCTCCCCGTCGCCAGGCGCAATCTGCATGGCGTTCTTGATCTCGCGCAGCGCATCGATATATTCCTTCCGTTCCAGTTTGTATCGGGCATACTCCTTTGTGATTGCCAGATACAGCGATTGATAATACATATCCTGCTGCATATGCCAGAATCCATGCTCGATTCTCGGTAGAAGATGCCCTCTATACAGTTCGACCGCTTTGCGGTACAGCGCACTGCGCAGGTCGGGGTCAGAGGTACGCTCCAACTTCCGACAATTTTCCTCAAAGCGGTCGAAGTCCGTATGAATATGGTATGCGGGATTGATGACAAATGTTCCGTTCTTGCCGATGATGAGCTTGTCCAGCCCAATAATCGCCAGCGGGCGGCGAATCCGGTAGACGATGTTGCTCAGCACCTTGTACGGGACATCCGAATCCCCAAAGTGGTGGATCACGCGCGAAAGCTCATCGACGCCCAACGTGCGTCTGCGGTTCAGAATCAGATATGCTAATAATAGGAATCCCTGATCGGTCTTGATATCGTCGCCTGTCAGCTTTCCGTTCGGACCGATGATCTCCAAACCACCGAAGCAGTTGATGTAGATATTGTCCGAGTTGTGTCTGGAGGCGCGGGAGGCTGCGTCGAGCGACTGCTGCAATTTTACCTCGTTCAGCTCCAGTACGACGGCATACGAAGCAATCAAAAGAAATGCAGGGTCATCGGTGCGGCGCGTCGGGTCGTCGACAACCGGAAATCCCTGATTGATGCGCTTGGAAAATGGCGCAGCCAGAATCCTGCCTACACCATAGTTCCGGAAGAAGTCTGCCTCATCCGGGAACGTGCCGTCCAGATCGTGCATATTTGCCGTGATGACAGTCTGGTTTGTGCGCAGCGCCTCTTTCCAGTTCGGAAACATCTCCATCGCCAGATATTGCAGCATATCCTTCTGATGCTCCACGCCGTCTGCGCACCATTCGTGGGTGATGATGCCGACGCCAAGCTCCCAATCCGCTTCTACGATGGACGCTCAGCTGGCACCGTAAAACTCCGCTGCCGCCTGCAGCACGCCGTCGATGATGGCGTCTGAATTTTCCTCGCTGCGGAGCTGCTGCTCCACACAGCGCAGTGCGCTGCAAAAGGCAACACAGTTTTTGGCGATTTCCCGTTCTTCGGGGCTGTTGACATACATACGCAAGACTCCTTCTTTTTCATTTTCAGATTCGCTTAAAATGCGCAGGGGCTGCCCAATCCCGTGATCGGACAGCCCCTACGTCAACCGCGCAGACAGGCTGTGCGGATATGTACTATAGCATTGTTTTGATAAGCCCGGAAAGCAGTTGTCGCTGCGTGTCGCTGAGTAGCGACCAGTTGTTGATGAGTTCCTGCTGTTCCTCAGAAACGGCACAGTCAGCACTTCCTCTAAAAAATTGTGACATGGATATACCAAATGCGTCACAGATCCGTTTTAACGTCGGAATTGACGGCTCATTGTTACGTTTAAAAATGTTGGAGATCGTGGTTTGAGATAAACCGGATTCTTTTGCTAACCGGTAGATCGTCCAGTTCCGTTCCTCCATCAGCTGCTGGATTCGCTCTCTTGCGTCCAAAATGTTCACCACCTGCTTCATAAATATTGTACACCGCGTATGTTTCTCAAAAAAGAAATCAAAGGGGATGCACGTAGTGAACAAAAGATGCGTAGCGGATGCAAAACGCCAGGCTAAAAAAACAGCCTGGCGTTTCCTTTTTGTATTGCAATGAAAAACCTCGCGTTCATTTTCTCATTTTCTACCGCCTCATATTCTTTTACAGAAAAAGCCCCCAAGCACTGCAGCTACAACAAGTAGCCCAAACGCTGCCGATATTCCAATCCAATCATACACAGCCCCCATCAATACAGGAACAACCATTCCACCGATTCCGCTGCCTGCGCTCATGATGCCAGCCACGCTTGCACTGGCTTCCGGGAATAGGCCGGTCGCCTGCGCAACGAGCATCGACCAGATTGGGCCGTAAGAAAAGCCTGTGGCAAAACAGCATATGAGAGATATTGTTGGATTTTGGGATATAGCCAACACTAGCAGAAACGCCGCGCTTGCCAAGAAACAGCCGACGAGCGTTTTCTTCGGGTCGCGCAGAACGGCGCTGAACAGCATCCGGGAAACGGTCATGCCGATCCAGTACGCCGAGATCGCCGTAGCCGCGAGATCCCCCGCCAACAACCGTAAAGAAAACAGGCTTTCGGCAAAATAGCTGATGCCATTTTCGAGACCGACGTAGATCGGAGTTGCGAAAAATAGCAACCAGAACGCTCGTGATATAAAAAAGTTCGTCCGCGCCTTTGCCGCCTTCTGCGTGACAGTCTGCCGTTTCGGGAACACCGTGAGCAGGAGCAGCAGCGCCAGCAGCGTATAGGCCGCCGCGCAGATCAAAAACGGCAGCCGCCAGCTCGCATGGCGGCTTTTCTGCAGCCACTGCACCAGAAACGGGCTGACCACAGCGCCGAGCGAAAGCACAGCCTGCGACAGATTGATATAGCGCACCCGCTTCTCCGCATCCAACTCAGACAGCACGGCGGTCGATACGCTCTCGCACACGCTGTAGCCCGCGCCGACGCAGACCGCGCCGATCACATACACGCCGAGATTTTTAGAAAGTCCTGCAAGGAAGCAGCCCGCGGCGAAAACCGCCGCGAAGATGCACAGCACCGGCTTTTTCCCGATCCGGTCTGCCAGCGCACCCAGCACGACCGGCAGCACGACTGCCGCGACATGCTGCGCGGCCACCAGACCGCCCATGCCCGCGGCGTTCTGGCCGTATTCCCGCGAGACCTCACTGATGACGAGCTGCACGCCGCCGAGATAAAACCCGTAGAAGAACAGCACCGCGCAGAGCAGCGCCAGCACCCATCCGGGGTGCAGTTTTGTTTTCATACTTCCTCCGCGACCTCCACAGCCGCGCCGGTCGCGCGGATCTCGTCCAGCTCCTCCTGCTTGGCCCCGCTGTCGGTGATGACCGTGAAGCGATCATCCAGCCGGCAGATGCCGGTGAAGCCCGCGCGTCCGACCTTTCGGCGGTCGGCAGCGATGATCGCCTGATGCGCCTGCTGGAGCATGATCCGGTTGACCATGGCTTCCTCCGCGTGATAGGTCGTGATGCCCTGCACGGCGTTCACGCCGTCCACGGATAAAGTAGCTTTGACCGACAGTCTGATTTCCAACCACTTTCTTCGTCTTGCTGTATCCGCTACGCTGAAGAACTCCTATATTCAGAGACTGGAGTACCTGCGCGCGGCCCAAGTTTCCGCCATCGATTTCAAGCAGATTCAGAAGGCGTCGACATTCCTGATACCAGTTTACCAACATCAAGAGAAGTGCATCCCGAAAACGCCGACACTACTGAGTTCTTGTCACCGCTTGCCGAAAACCACAAATCATCAGAAACGCTGCCGACTTACGACTCAGCAGCGCTTTTTCTATACAGGAAAACACGCCCCGAAGGGCACTTCTCACTTTTGATGAGACGGTAGAATTATAGAATTGTAAAAAAACAAAATACCATTCCACAAAAACGAGCCAAAAGGAGCAGAAATCGTCGAAGCCCATATATTAAAAAATCTAAAAGCAAGCTGTGAGGACCAGCCAAAAATTATCGGTGAAACTGTTTTTGATATTCCATTGGAGACAAGCCGACGATTTGCTTGAAGGCAAAGCTAAAATACTTTGCATTTGAAAAGCCAACGGCATCGCTAATCTCAAAGGCCTTCATATTTGTATTTAGAAGTAGGTGCTTTGCTTTTTCGACCCGAGCGCATTTGAGATAATTGCTAAATGTAATTCCTTCAACTTGATGGAACAACTTACAAAAGTAAATTCTAGAAAGTCCGACATGGTCACTGACCGCCTCAAGATTGAGTTGCTCCTTGTCGAGGTTTTGCATGATATATTCTTTTGCTATGCTAATCAAGTGGTTGCTTTCATTGGTATGACGCTCAGATACATGTTCCAAGAACTGTTTTGTCAGGCGTAAAACATCTTCTACACAGTCCCTTGGCGTTCCTGTCTGCATCAGTTGAACAATAGTCGGAACATAGGCTTCAATCTTGTCCAATGTGAGGCCCAATCGCAGGGCTTCATTTGTAATATTTTGCACATACTCAAACAAAAAATGTGCTACGCGTTCATTCTGTGCGTTTCCATATGCATAAATTATAGCGATGTGATTCTGTAGCGTATTAGAAATGGACTCCAAGTCGCATTCGCGAAATTTTTGAAGTAAAAAGGTGTGGATTGTCTCTTGTGAATGGAACACGGTGTCCATTTTTTCCATGTTTTTAAAGTGCATGACCGATGCACTTCCGAGAATGCATTGGTAATTTAATGCCGTCAAAGCACCTCGCCTGGACTCATTCAGACGCATGAGCGTGTCAACGGTTGGGCCGATGCCGACCAGAATTTTTGTGCCCGCAAGGAGTTGCATCTGTTCATATGTGCGCATCAGAATTTCCTCGATTGTATTGTCAGCATCCCTTTCACGCAAGCTAACAAGACAGTTAACTCTGGAATGTGTATCAATAAAAACGAAAAACTGAAATTCTGCTGCTTTAAAATGGGATGAAAGAGTATCGCGTAAAAGCATCAGTGGTGTTTCGTATTCCATTTCGTTATTTTTCTGAAATGGAATTGCCAACAGGATCATGGCAAAAAAAGGCCCCGTACATGGTATTTCCAGCAACTTCATCTGTACATTCAATTTGGAAATATCCTCCTGCGGGCGATTGATCAAGTTGATCATAAATGTTTCTTGCATCTGAGGAAGATTTTTGCTTACCAAACGTTTTAATGCACTGCCAGAGGCACACTCTTCCTGTAACCGCAGAAAATGCTCAACAGCTTTTTTCAGGCTCTTGTTGATTGCCTCTGGAAATATGGGCTTGCTGAGCAAATCAATCGCACCTACGTTCACAGAACGACGGACTAGTTCAAAATCGTTAAACCCCGTTATGACAATGAACTGTATTTCCGGATCCTCTTTTTGAATTAAAAGAGCAAGATCAAGCCCAGAAATGATTGGAATGCTTATATCTGTAATGATGATCTTGGGACGGTACATCAGAAAAAGTTCCATTGCACTGTCGCTATCACCCGCTTCGCAAACGAGTCGGATTGGCAATGTGGTCCAGTCAATGATGCTTTTCAATCGCTCACGCACCTGTGTGTCATCGTCGATAATCATAACATCAAACATTTAGTTCCTCCTGTGATTTGCTTTGTGAGTATGGAACAACAATATCAATCGTAGTGTGCTCACCAACTTCACTTTCAATTTTTATACCGTAGCGCTGACCAAAAGCCTGCACGATTCTACGGTTGACGTTAAACATGCCGAAGTGATGAAAATATGTTGGAAGAGATGGTAACTGCAAAATATGGTTCAATGTATCTACTTCTTCTGGCAACATACCAATGCCGTTATCAGAAATGCGAATCAACATATCATCACCGCACCTTTGTACGTGAATACGAATCGCACCATCATCCCGATAGCCAGAGAAGCCATGAACTATGGAGTTTTCAACCAGCGGCTGCAACGTCAGTTTGATGATTTCCGCACGACTTAATGCCTCGTCCATTTCGATTTCCAGCCGGATGTTTTTTTGCCTTGCAATTTTTTGAATGTTTAGATAATGACGAATCAAATCCAATTCATGTGAAAGTGGAATCCTCATTTCCCCTTTAGAGAGGGAAATCTTAAGGAATTCACTCATTGAAGCAATCAGCATGGAAACATCAGATGTTCTTCCGCATTGCAATATCCATAAGGCGGAATCTAATGTGTTATACAGCAAATGCGGATTGATTTGAATTTGATTCAACTGTAATTCCAATTCTTGATTTGCTTTCAAGTCGGCTTCTCTTTGATCGGCAGCAATTTGTAGTTGATCAAGCATATCATTGATTTGTTGACCCAGATAAGCAATTTCATCCTGCCCATGTGGCTGATATCGGAGTGAGGTTTCTCCGCGTTCCACACTTTTTGTAAAGTCGGTAAGTGTCACTACAGATTTTGATAATCCATAAGAAAGCAGGTGAGACAGTACTGCAGTTGCTGCAAGGCCAAAAACGCCCATAATGATCACCGCGTTCAAAAAGCTGCGCATTTCTTTCGAACTAATTCCCTCATAAAGGTCAAAAGGAACAATTAAATATGCCTGCATGGCAGTCAGCTGTTGGTAGGATGCGATCTGCGGTTTTCCACTCCCTCCCTCATAGGCAATGCTGGAGGCAGCACTGGTCGATTTTTCCTGAATTGCATGTAGCAAACTTGCATTTTGATTATACGGTGTACCGATAAGGCTAGAGTCACCAGATGCCGAATATAAAATCCCAGACTTTGTCATCAAACAAGCATCCTGTGCGTAGGGTAGATATGTTTCACTAACCCACTCCTCTGATATACCAAATACAATAACCCCTAGCTTCTCTAATGTTACAGGTCGATAGAGAAAGCGCAAATAGGTCAATACCGACTTATTGCCAGCATCTCCACCCACTTGACAAAGGAGCCATTGCGGGCTTGTGTAATCATAAGCAGATTTCTTGTTTTGATCTGAAAAGTACTGAATACAGGTTTCATAGTCTGAAAACGGCAATACATCATCGAACTGTGAAGTATATGAGTAGCCATTTTTCATTTGAACCGAAATAAACTCAAACTTCGGACCGTAGCCATAAGCAGCGGCATTTGCTTTTAACATTAATACTGCCTGCGCAATTTCTTCCTGGTATGATACAAACAAATCATCGGGAATTGTACGTAAATCTTGGCTACGCGCAACACTTTGCAGAGCCTGTATGTTAATAAATTGTACGGATAGTTTGTGGACGTCATTTAGACTGTTATTAAGTGCACTGACAGCAGAAGCTGTATTGCTTTCTGATAAGCGAAGGCTGACTTCTTTGACCTTATCCGATGCCAACTGGAACGAAACAATACTGGTGTAAAGAATCATAATCAGTGCAACTGCCAGCAGAGATAGCATAATTTTACTTTGAATTCGCATTGGCATATGAAACAGTTTTTTCATCAAACGCAAAGTAGCGCCTCCTTTTATATAGATGGCACAAGGTGAAACTACAAAAAGTCTATATTTTAGTTAATTATATCATATCATGGATAGCCCAAATTAGATATTCTGAAAAATTAACTTTTATCCAGAATGATTATCCAGTTGCTCGGGACGAATTGACTGACTTTTTTCACTATGCTATAGTCGTTTTAGAGCAAGTGCTTGTGCAATATACCAAAAAATAATAGGAGGAACAAAAATGAAAAAACTCATCGCGTTTCTGCTGGTGTTGGTTATGGTTCTTAGCATGGTTGCTTGTACTGCTAAGACCGAAGATCCGACATCCGAAGCAATTCCCCCCCCGCAGAAACTCCCGAAACTCCCACCGCCGCTGATGATATTCAAACACCCCCTGCTGAGGAAGAAAAAATTCTGAATCTGCAGTGGCACCAGGGTATTGGCATCGATACAGTGTTTGAGAATCCCTGGAAAGATATGCAGTGCTTAATTCCGTATATGCTGTTCGACTCTCTGCTCGTCCAGAACTCGGACGAGAGCTATACCAACAAAATCGCAAGCGACTATACAGTGTCTGCTGATGGCTTGAGTTATACGTTTACGATTCGTGACGATATCAAATGGCACGACGGTACTGCACTGACTGCTGATGATGTTGTTTGGTCTCTGAACGCCTGTGTCGGCATGGCTTCGCCGTATGCAAAGCCGCTTGCAAATGTTGAGGGCTACGCTGATGTCATGGCTGGTACTGCTACCGAAATGTCCGGTATCACGACAGATGGTAATGTTGTCACGCTGAAGCTGGCCAAGCCTGCACGTGGCCTGCTGTATGGATTGTGCGTTATCAAAATCTTGCCAAAACATCTGCTCGGTAATGTTGCCTACGCGGATCTGACCACATATGAACCGTTCTGGAGCAATCCCGTTGGCTGTGGCCCTTATGTACTTGAAGAAGTATCTTTCCCTGACTATGCGGTCTTGACTGCTAACCCTGATTACTATGATGCAGCTCCTGGTATCCCCAAATGTCTGTTTACGAACTATTCTGCTGGTGGCAGTGATGCCGTTGTCGCTGCTTTGATTGCGGGTGATTTGGATTTTGCGTGGAAAAACGCACTTAATGACATTGAGGTTGCCAATAATGTTACCGCACAGAACTCCGATCTGATTACGGTCATGTCCACCTCATTCTATTGCCGCTATTTCCAGTTTGTGAATGCAGAACGCGAAGCACGTGAATGCAATCCTGATTTGGCAAAACCCGAGGTTCGTCAGGCGTTTGACCTGATTTTGAATAAGGAAGCCATTGCTTCGTTCTATTCCGGTCAGGGTGTTGCACTTTCCACATTCGTTAATCCTACCTCTCCGAAGTACAACGACGACATCCCTCTGCCTAAGCAGGATATTGATACCGCTATCACTATGCTGAACGAAGCAGGCTATGATTTCTCAAAGGAACTCGTGATCGCTTACTATTATGACGATCAAACCACCACTGATATTATGGCTATGATCAAGCAGGATTTTGCAACGGCAGGCATTACCGTTGTTCCGAAGCTTTTGACTGGCGATCTGCAGGGTCAGCTTGCTGCAATGGACTTTGACATCAGCTATGCAGGCGTTTCTGGCGTAGTTGATCCTATATCCATCTATGACAAGCTCGTTTCCAAAAACTCGGCAAATCTCGGCCTCGTTGAGGAACGTGCCGCTATCATTGATCCGGCGTATGATGCGTATGAAGCAACAATTGATGATGCATCTGCCAAAGAAGCAGGTGACGTTCTGCAGGCACTTGGCTATCAGAATGCTTGGATTCTGCCTGCATACGGACTCAATACCGTGCAGATTTACAATGCAAACAAACTGACTATCCCTTCGACTATGCTTGAACTTGATAACGAGACCGGCCGTAACTGGATGTTTGAAAGCTGGGTCCTGAACTGATTTAACGTTTAATTCAGGCATATATTTTGTGCGCTGCAACCACAACGCGCGGTTGCAGCGCACATTCCTTAGCATGTATTCCGGTGATACATACATCACTTGGATTAGAAAGGTGCCTGCCCATGACAAAATACATACTTCGCAAATTTCTGATTTTAATCCCAAAGTTACTTGTTATTTCTCTGATTATTTTTCTGGCATTGAACGCACTACCAGGCGATTCGATTACAAGAACACTGTCTCCAGAACAGATCGAGATGATGTCTGAAGCTCAACTTGAAGCGCGCCGCGAAAGCCTGGGGTTAAACGATCCGTGGTTCATCCAGTATTTCTCGTGGCTTGGACGACTTCTACAAGGTGATTTTGGCTATTCTCAGTCAACAGGCTCAAATATTGCTGTTATGCTTGCGACCCGGTTGCCTTACACAATGGAGCTTGCTGCATGGGCACTGGTTTTTTCCAGTGTACTAGGAATCCTATTTGGGTTTATTGCCGCAATTAATAAAAATTCCCTTGCAGATTATGGATGTACCGCATTCAGTGTAATCGGCACATCTGTCCCTGAATTTTTCTTTGGCGTAGTCTTTATCTTATTTTTTGCGCTGAAACTTAAATGGTTTCCTACAGGTGGGCGAATGGACCCGAAAGGTGGCGCGGACTTTTTTTCTCGGTTTCGATACATTGTGCTACCTGCCTTTACGTTAGCGATCCATTTGATGGCCAGTCAAGCCAGATATACTAGAGGCTCCGTCCTAGATGTACTAAATAAGGATTACATTAAAACCGCCAGAAGCAAAGGGTTGAGTGAGACGACAATCAATTTGAAACATGCGCTGCGAAACGCACTGACACCAGTTATGGTTTTACTTGTATCGCGGCTCCCTGCACTGGTCAGCGGAACAGTTGTTATAGAAACAGTTTTTAACTATCCTGCAATGGGCAGCATGGTACTCGACGCGATATCAGCCAGTGATATGCCCGTAGTTATGATCACAACCATGACTATATCCATTGTTACGCTGGTCGCAAGCACACTGATTGATATCGTAACAGCAATGCTGGATCCGCGGGTCCGGCTTGACTGAGAGAGGAGTGTATATGATGAAAGTAAAAACGAAATCCTCTCTGGCTAAACGTAATATTGAAAAATTCATGCGCAATCGTATGGCTGTTATTGGTGCAGTGATCTTGATAGCGATCCTGTTTGCATGCATTCTTGCACCCCTGCTGACCCCGTATGATCCAAATTTCATTGACGTTTCGCAAAAAAACCAGCCTTGCTCCAAAACGCATTTGTTAGGTACCGACCGTATGGGGAGAGATTTGTTTGCTCGGATCCTTTACGGGGGTAGAATGTCCATTTTAATTGGTGTCGTCAGTGCAGTAGGTGCCACTGCACTGGGTGCCGTATTGGGGTGCATTTCTGGCTTTTACGGTGGAATAGTCGATAAAATTCTTGTTTATATCGCCGAGATATTCCAATCGTTTCCATATTATCTTTTAATTTTACTGTGTGTAGGCTTGATGGGACAGAGTACAAAGAATCTGCTCTTAATTTTTATTTTTACGGGTTGGCCGGTGATGATGCGCATCGTTCGAAGTCGCCTGCTTTCGCTCAAACAGGAACCCTTTGTGGAGAGCTGCAAAGCAAATGGCATAAAGTCTTTCTCTATTATGTTCCATCATTTACTACCAAATACACTTGGACCGGTAATTGTAAATTCCACCCTGCAGGTCGCACAGTATATTCTGTCGGAAGCAAGTTTAAGCTTTTTGGGTATGGGCGTTCCTGATACTGTCGTAACGTGGGGTAACATTATTAATGCTGCAAAGCGTTTGGATATTATTCAAACGATGCCGCTTCTGTGGTTAGCCCCAGGTATCACGATTTGTCTGCTCGTTTTGAGCATTAACTTCTTTGGTGACGGTCTACGGGATGTTTTGGATCCCTCGGCACAATGAGGGAGGGATACGATGAAAGAACAAGATTTTGTACTAGAAGTCAAGGACTTAAAAACTACATTTAAAGTTGGACGACGTCAGGTTCATGCCGTCAATGGAGTGACTTTTTCTCTCGAACGCGGAAAGACCTTGTGTATTGTTGGAGAGTCTGGCTGTGGAAAAAGCGTTACAGCACATTCTATTATGCAGCTTCTTCCCCCAAATGGCATTTTGGAAAACGGTAGCGTTACCTATTATCCGCAATCTGGCGAGAAAGGAAAAATCATAAGCAACTTCAGTCGGACAGGAAGAGAAATCCGTGCAATCCGTGGCAAGGATATTGCAATGATCTTTCAAGACCCGATGTCTACGCTGAACCCGGTCTATACTATCGGAAGTCAGATCATGGAAAGTTTGAGCAGTCATGAAAAAATTGACAAAGCAGAAGCAAAAGCACGTATTATCAAACTTCTTTCTGACCTCGGCATCCCAACGCCAGAAAAACGATATGATCAATATCCACATGAGTTTTCTGGTGGCATGAAACAACGCGTCATGATTGCTATTGCTATGATCTGTAAACCGAACATTCTCATCGCTGATGAACCCACAACTGCGCTGGATGTTACAATCCAAGCACAGATCCTTGACCTGATGCAGAAAATGCAACGTGAACATGGCACTTCAATCATACTTATCACTCATAATATGGGCATTGTTGCAGAAGTTGCGGATTCTGTAGCCGTTATGTATATGGGACGCGTAGTGGAATATGGTACCTTAGAGCAGATCTTCACCAACCCACTCCATCCATACACAAAAGCACTGATGCAATCAGTTCCCGTTCTTGGAATGGATAAAACTCAGGAACTAGAAACTATCGAAGGCAATACTCCAGATGCATCCACGGACTTTGGTGGCTGCGAATTTTCAGATCGGTGTGAATGCGCTGTCGCGGCGTGTAAAAATCATTTTCCTGTTGATACAATCATGGATGATGGCCACCGAGTACGTTGCCTGCTGTTTGAGGAGGTGCGAGTAGGTGGAAAGTAACAATCGAGATAAGGTGTTGGTTGTTGAGCACCTTAGCAAAGAGTTTAGCTCAACTCGCCGCCTGTTCGATAAAAAACAACCGAGCGTAAAAGCTGTCAATGATGTTTCGTTCTTTGTAAAAGAGGGAGAAACCTTTGGTATCGTCGGAGAATCTGGTTGTGGAAAAACGACTTTGGGGAAATGTATCGTTCGGTTATACAATCCGACTGAGGGAAAACTTCTTTTTAACGATGATGGAGAAATGAAAGATATTCTTTCCCTTCGCCGAGAAGAAAGTTTTGCTCTTCGACAAAAGCTGCAAATCGTTTTTCAGGATCCATATGCCTCACTTAATCCCATGCACAATATTTTTGAGGCTTTCGATGAACCGATGCGTGTTCATGGCATTGGTAACGGTGATAAGGCAAAAAGGAAGCAAATTATTGCGGAGTCTTTAAAGGCGGTCAACTTACAACCGGAGTATATGTATCGCTATCCGCATGAATTCTCAGGCGGTCAACGTCAACGTATTTGTATTGCAAAAGCACTGGCTTTTAAGCCGAGACTAATCGTATGCGATGAACCCGTATCTGCGCTCGATGTATCTATTCAGGCTCAAATTCTCAATTTGATGCGCAAACTGCAAAAGCAATATGATCTTTCGTTCATCTTTATTGCCCACGATCTAAGTGTCGTTCAGTATATGTCAGACCGTATTGCTATCATGTATTTAGGCCAAATTGTAGAGATGGGTGATGCAACAACCCTGTATCAGAGTCATTTACATCCGTACACGCAGGCGCTATTATCCGCCGTTCCGATTCCAGTATATGGTGCGAAGAAGGAACGCATTATATTGACTGGTGATGTTCCATCACCAATGAATCCGCCTACTGGTTGCGTATTTCACCCCAGATGCAGCAAATGTATGGATATCTGCAAAACAAAAAAACCAACACTTCGCGAAGTTGGAGAGAATTATTGTGTAGCATGTCATCTGTATGATGAACAGACATAAATGCCGCATATGGCAAATTATGAAAAGCATTCAATGAAGTTGAATACTCAATATTAAATCAATGATGGAGGTAATTATTATGAAAGCGGGTTTTGTTCCAGCACTTGTCACGCCGCTGGACGAAAAGGGAAATCTAATTGAGCGCAGCTATCGCAAACAGATTGAGGACATGATAGCCGCAGGTGCGGTCGGTCTTTTGAGTATGGGGTCTATGGGTCAGCAGGCATTTTTGACCAACAGTACCTGCGTTGAAGTTGCACGCGTTGCTGTAGATGCTGCCGCAGGGCGCGTCCCTGTATTCGTTGGCGCTATGGATTGCTCTATTCGCCGCGCTGCTGAACGTATGGCTGCAATGGAAAGCCTCGATGTCACTGCTTTTGTGTTTACAGCTCCCTATTACTCTGTCGCAAATCGTGGCCAGATGATGAATTATTTCAAGGGCGTGGCTGCATCAACCAACCACAACATTATGCTCTATGATTTGCCCAGCGTTACACAATCGAAAATCACCTATGATATGATGCTTGAGATGATCCACGACATTCCTAATCTGATTGGTATCAAATCCGCTGATCAGGCGATGTTCCGTAGACTAAAGCTAAACCCGAATGTGCCGAAGGACTTCATTCTTGTCTATTCTGGGTTGGACACTTTCGATGTTGCTTATAAATGGGGCATTGATAATTGCCTTGATGGGATGCTTCCTGTCACCCCCGCGAACACAGGTAAAATGTTCCGTGCGATGCAAGAGAATGATTACAGCACCGCTGCAACTTGCTTAAACAATATTCTTGATCTGCGTGATTTCTTCTTTGCGCATGATCTCTGGCCGTGCTTCAGCTTGGCCATGAATATGCTTGGATATGAAGGCAATACTGCACCGGATATCAATTCGGTGATCGAGCCGAAGAATGCCGAGCTGGTTCGCCAGAAGATGATTAAAATTGGAGAACTGAAATGATCTTTGACACCATAGGCCATTGCGCTCAATATCGTGACTCGTATCCTGCTGTTTATAGAGCGTTAAAGGCTATGCAGAAATATAGTTCCAGTAACTATTCAACAGGGAAAGTCGAGCTTGATGGGAACAATCTTTTCCTTTTGCTTAATCAGTACTTGACTCATACAAGCGAAGGCGCACTTGCAGAGGCTCACAAAAAGTATTTGGACGTGATGTACATGGTTGAGGGAAGCGAAATAGTCTATGTCAAGCCGACCAGCAAGCTTAAAGTAATTACAAAGCCATACACGGAAGAATCCGAGGCACTCTTGGCAAAGACTGATGCGGATGTATCCGCCATTCGACTGCAGGCCGGTGATTTCCTTGTGCTTTTTCCGCAAGATGCACACACACCGGCCTGCTATGGTTCGGAGGGTGCAATGGAAGTAAAGAAGATCATCGCAAAAGTACGAATCTGTTAGGCTATGCTACAAGAAGAAACTTGTCAAATTTCTGCCATTGATATCCACAGCCATGTAGGTCCTGCGCATGGCAACATGCCTGACAATTGTATCGAAAATGGTAGCGTGCCATATCTTTTGCGGACTATGGAACTTGCAAACATCGCCATTAGTGTAAATTCCAGCCGGTATGCTTTGATGCCCCGAGGCTCTGGCTACTGTGTAGAAGGAAATCGACAGATGGTAGATCTTGCAGAGCAATATGCCAAGGTCTATTTTTGGGTAATTATCGATCCGCATGAGACAGAAACCTTTGCACAGGCTGCTGACCTTTTGCAGCATCCGAAAGCGTTAGGCGTAAAAATCCACCCGGAGGAGCATGAATACAGTCTCCTAGAACTAGGAGACAAACTATTTGCTTTCGCAGCCAAACATCATGCGCCTCTACTTGGTCACAGCGGTGCTGAGTGCTGTATGCCAGAAATCTATAGTTTCTTTGCTGAACAGTATCCCGAGATTCCTGTAATTGCCGCACACCTTGGCAGCAGTTTCGATGCAGATCCTAACCACCATATCCGAAGCATTTTAAACAACCAAACTGGAAATTTATATACAGATACTTCTAGCATACGGTCTATGCTGTCGAATCTTCTGGAATATGCAGTTGGGATGATTGGCGCAGATCACATCCTTTTTGGAACGGATTCAAGTAACTACTTCAGTCCATGTCAGCGCGTTCGAATTGACGGAGCGGCTATATCCAGATTTGATAAATATCAAATTTTACGTGGCAACGCGTTAAAACTATTTGCAAAGCTAGATATAACGTGAGATATGTTTTATCTGCACAAGCAAAGCTGCAAACCATCGACCATTTATGCGCAAGTCTTTGGTTGGCATGTTGCATATTGAAAAGGACAATATATGTCTTTTGCTAGTGGTTTTGTAAGGTGCTACACTAGCACAAGTACCGCCAAAGTATGTTAAGCATTTCCTTGTTTGGAGTTTCAAGACAATTAAAATGGAATCACATGATACATGGAAACGCAATGGTCAAGCTACATTATAAGGAGGCATGAATATGATTTCCTGTACAGAATTTATCCCTGCATATAGCGAACTGTTTACCTATTTGGACAAAAAATACGGGCGCGAGGAAGTCAATCACCTGTGGGATTTCCTATTTGCACCTACCGGTAAGGGTATTCCCCTGATCAATTTTGCAAAAAAGGATGGGCTTAAGGGCTGTGTTGATTATTGGACCGGCACATTGACTGAGGAGGCTGCCGATTGTACGTTTATTTACAATCTGGAAGATGGGTGGTATGCAGAGGCAATGCATCACTGCCCCTCCAAAGGCCGTCTGCTCGAATTAAAAGAGACCCTTGGCATTGAGCCATACAAGGATTACTGTGATCATTGCGACTATTACCGTGCGTCCTTGGAACAAGTCGGTCTGACATGGCTGCGCAATCATATGGATGTTGACAAAGCAAGTTGTTCACGGGTCCTCTGGGATACAAAGAAATTTAAAGGCATAATGTATAATAATGAAAATACAGTTGTCAAGCATTTTCATTCGTCTGGACAGGAATACTTCCATCGTGACTTCCATAGCTCCATGAATATGGGTATCGAGTACGTTGGCATGGCGCATGGCGAAAACGACGTAAAAGAGTATCTCACCATGTACACAAAAGATGTCTACAAGCCAGTTTTTGCTGCTATGAAAGACAATGCATTAGCTGCAATTGAAACGCAAATCCGCGAAACATATAAGCTAGAGCATGCAGATGACGTTCTACATATTGAAAACGATGGAAAAAAGCTTTCTGTTAGAGTCGACTACTGCCCTGCAGTAAAGCATCTTAGGGAAACTGGACGCGATGTCTCCAAGTGGTTCTATCTGACTACTGAAACAGTAATGCAGACCTTTGCAGATTGTGCCGGACTGATTTTCAACATGGAAAGCTATGATGAAGAAACCGGTTCTGCAGCATATTCTTTCAGCAAAAAAGCAGAGGAGAACATATGAGTACATTATGTGTCGGTTTTGCCAGGGTAAATGTAACGCCCCCACTTGGAATTTTTATGCGTGGTTACTATATCCCCCGCTACGCGCAGGGGGTCCTGGATGAACTGGAGATCAATGCACTGGCGCTGGAGTGTAAATCCCAAAAGGTACTCTTGTTGAGTATTGATCATTGTGGCCTAGATCAGGAAACCTGCACAGCATTCCGGCAGCACATAGCTGAAAGCACTGGAGTTCCAGCAAACTGCGTGTTTATTTCCTCTACACATACTCATACAGGCCCCCAGCTTCTGTGTTCCTCTACTGAACTGCTGGAAAAGGAATATTATAATTTTCTGTATAGGCGGATGAGTGATGTTGCCCATATGGCCTTAGCAGATTTGAAGCCAGCCCAAATGGGATATGGCGTTGGCAATGCACCGAACATCTCATTTATCAGGCGTTTTCGAATGAAAGACGGCTCTGTTTGCACGAATCCAGGTGTAGAAAACCCGGATATTTTACATCCCGTTGGAGAAGTAGATGAGCGAGTTAATGTTCTGCGATTTGACCAAAAAGGCGGTCACTCTCTTGTCTTGGTTAATTTCGGTAACCATCCGGATACGGTTGGTGGTAATCTGATTTCTGCAGATTGGCCGGGCTTTTTGCGTAGAACTGTGGAAAAAACACTTGATAACACCAGGTGTATTTTTTTCAACGGTGCGCAAGGAGATGTAAACCATGTCAATGTCCATCCGCGCGGTGGATATCTCAACGACATGTTCATGGACTTTGATGATGTGGCGCGTGGCTACAAACACGCACAGTATGTGGGACGCGTTGTGGCTGCTGGTGTTTTGCAGGCATATGATAAAGTCAAGTACATTGATATTGATAGACTATGTAGTTTACATCGAACAATATCGGTACCATCCAACATGCCAACACTGGAGGAACTTTCCGAGGCGCGTCGGATCAATGCCATGCATACTGCGGGTAGAGACAATGAATTACCATATCAGGGCATGATGTTGACAACTGTCGTGGCTGAGGCTGCCAGAATGCTCGAGCTGGAAAATGGGCCTACACGCTTTGACATGGATCTCATTGGAATTGGAATTGGCCCAATTGCTATGATAGGCATACCTGGTGAGCCTTTCAACGGGATTGGTCTTAGCCTAAAAGAGGCAGCGAACTGGGACCTGGTGCTACCGTGTTGTCTGACGAATGGCAATCACGGCTATTTTCCAATGCAGAATGCATATGATGAGGGGGGGGATATGAAGCTAGAAGTTCCAGTTTTAAAGCAGGCGTAGCCGAATTAATAATTCGTGAAGGACTTGCCCTTCTGGATGAACTACGGCAGCAGCCCTAAAAAAGCAAATTCTAACTAGCAGTGCAAATAGCCTGTTTTTTAAAATCCGTGCTTTGGTCAATAAGATACTCAAAAGAGGCGCTTGCTACTGCCATACTGGTCTTTCTGCGCTCAGATCGGCGATAAAAACCGGGCTCGGAATTGCATGGGCTGCTGATGTCTTCCTGTGAAGTTCATCATTTTCATAAAATTCTTCATTTACTTAACAGATTCTACAGACAGATATCATCACGAACTCATATTGAACAACGGGGTCGTAGCGAAAAGCACTGCGGCCCCGTTGTCGTATTTAATTGACAGGCCGCCTCAGGCAAATTCAAGTTCACCGAAGAACTCCGGCCGGTGGAAATCCGGCTCCGCGCACGCGACGCGGTTCCATGACAGATAATGCTCCCGCTGTGTCAGGTCGCCGCATTTATAAAAGTTCCCCCGCATGATTCCATCCGGACGGAAGGCCGGGAAAAACAGCCGCAGCAGAGAAAACGACAGTGCGTAATACAGATCCCAGCCTGTTTCACTGCGCATACATCGGGCGTCCAGCGCACCGGCGCCCCCCGCCGGCAGCAGTCGGACCAGATCGTCCCGGCCCGTACCGATGCCAAAATACAGGCAACAGTTCGGGTTCATTTCGATATTCAGGTAACGCGCGTCTCCCTCCGCCGGGCTGAGGAAAAACTCCAGGCAGCTGTCCTGACACGGCTGGGCCAGCGGATCCGTTTCCTCCGCGCGGATCGCGTCCTCGTCCGCGTGCAGGTGTACAAACAGTCGGTCGTCTCCGCAGACTAGCTGGGCGTAGGCCGTGATCTGCGTCTGCGGCTTCCAGAGCAGCTGGTCGATCTGCGCCCGCGGTGCCACCGCCCAGTCCGGCTGATCGGCTGTATGGATAATTTGATAGCATTTTTTCATCATTCCGTCTCCCCCTGATCGTTTTCCACGTCGCTGTCCGCTTCTGCATCCATATCCAGCTCCGATGCCTGCAGATCGTAGATCCACTGGTACTCATTGATCTTCAGATAAGAAAAAAACAGTTCACCGATCGCGCCCAACGGCAAAATCCGCTCCAGTGTCCGGGATACACGGATCTCAAACTGATTAGAGAGCACCAGCGTATTTTCACGGATCGCCGTTTCCAGCCGTTCCAGGAAAAAATCGCCCAACTCCACCATGAAGCCGTAGAGCACGACCAGCTCCGGATTGAGCAGATTGACCGCGTTGGCAATCGCAACGCCGAGCCGCTGCGTCATCAGGCTGACATAGTGCCGACATAGACGATCTCCCTGATTGAGCGCAGCTCTGATTTGCTGCACGCTCAGCGGACGACCGGGTTGATAGTCCGCCCGCAGCAGAGAGGACACGCCCCGATCAAGCGCGGCACGAATATTCTGCTCCAGCGCAAGGAAAGACGTCCGCTGTTCTACGCAGCCGGGCTTTCCACAGTAGCAGGGAGCATCGTCAGGTTCAATCGTATCCACGACCGTATGCCCTAGTTCACCAGCAACACCGTTCGCGCCGGAAACGACACGCCCGTTGCAGAAAATGGAGCAGCCAATACCATTTGAAAGCTCTACACAGAAGAAATTATTGACGCCCTTTGCCACGCCAAACCGCTGCTCCGCCAGCGCCGGGAGCGTCACCGCGCTGAAAGCGTCAACATGCAGATGTGTCTCCTGTTCCATACGCTGCCGCAGGGAACTGCGAATCCAGTCGTTGAAATGCGTATAGGCAAGATCCAGGATTGACTCATTCCAGTAGCTCAGAAGATGGTACAGCGGTTCGGACAGTCCAATTCCGACAACCTCTTTTTCTGGAAATTCCGCAATGAGCGTTTTTGTCTGACGGAGAATCTCGTCTTCCAGCTCCTGCTTGGACATCTCTGCTGGCATCTGCGTTTCCAGCCTTTGCAGGATCACGCCATTGAACTGCGCAACAATATAAGTGACGCTGGCGGCAGAAAAGCCGATGCCAATGGCGCAGAGGCGATCCTTATTGATATCCAGCAGTACACGCTTGCGCCCGTGGCCGGTGGAAAAATGCCCGGTCTCTACCAGCAGCCCTTCCTCCAGCAATTCTTTGGTCAGCTCTGAAACGCTGGCTGGCCGGTAATCTGTCAGATAAATCAGCTTTTTCCGGCTGATCGGCCCAAAATGATGCACCAAATTCAGAAGAATGTACCGTCGGTTTTCTCGGTTGGTAATGGCCATGTTTTGCCTCCCGCGTTTTGGAACGCTGTGCGTTTTTTGCGTCAGCTGACAAGGGCAGACACAGTCTGGCCTTGTCAGCTGACGCTTTCATCGTACCATATTTTTTTCGGTTCGGCAAGCATTTCTGGCTTGCATTTCATGAAATCACCGTTTTCCCGTGTAATTATTTTCGTTTTCGTAGTTAATATGCTTAAAACACGTAAGCAAGGCTTGTGCAATATCTACAAAACTTCAGCAATCGTTATAAATGCAATTGACAGTTTCGAAAAGAGTGTGTAGAATTCAGAAAAAGGAACCTACAAAGCGGCTCTCGAAATCGTTCATTTTTATCGTTCTTTCACTTGCTTCAGCCTCATTATTTCCGTATTCGTAATTAATTATCTTATATCGTCAGTTCAGAAAGGATACCAACAGTATGAACACTTTGCAAGCAGGTTTTGCACGTGTCAACGTTACACCCATGATGGGTATCGGCATCACCGGATACTATAAGCCCCGGTTTGTAAAGGGTGTGCGTGACGAGCTGGAACTGAGTGCTCTGGCCCTCACATGCGGCCAGACGCGCCTGGTTCTTTTGAGCATGGATCACTGCGGCATCCACACGCCGGAGGCAGATCCCATCCGGGCCTACGTCGCAGAGAAAACCGGTCTTCCGGTCGAAGCCGTTTACCTGCATGCGACGCATACGCACACCGGCCCGTGCCTCGTCAGAGATTCGGCCGATCCGCTCGAGCGCGAATATTATGAACTCGTCCTGCGCCGTGCGGCAGACGCCGCGTGCTATGCGCTGGCCGACTGCAAACCGGCTCGAATGGGCTACGGTGTCGGCTCCGCGCCGAACATTGCCTTTATCCGCCGTTTCCGGATGAAAGACGGCAGCGTTAAAACCAATCCCGGCGTCAACAACCCTGATATTGTTGCGCCCATTGGCGAAGTGGACGAGCGCGTCAACGTGCTGCGCTTTGACCGTGAGGGAGCCGACAGCCTTGTGCTGGTCAATTTCGGCGACCACCCCGACACCATCGGCGGTGAGCTGGTCTCTGCGGACTGGCCGGGCTTCCTGCGCCGGAGACTGGAAAAATCGTTGGATAACGTGCGCTGCATTTTCTTCAACGGCGCACAGGGCGATGTCAACCACGTAAATGTCCATCCCACTGCCGGTGATTTCAATGACATGTTTGTGGACTTTGACGACGTCTCCCGTGGCTACGGCCATGCCCGGCACATGGGCAATGTGGTTGCCGGCGCTGTGCTGCAGGTCTTTGACAAGGTCACCTATCTGGACGTAGACACGCTGAAGGCCTTGCAGAAAACCATCCAGATCTCTTCTAATATGCCGTCTCCCGAACAGCTTCCTGAAGCGCGCCGCATCGAAGAATTGCATCAGGCTGGCCGCGACTGCGATATCCCCTATGAGGGCATGATGCTCACGACCGTCGTGGCCGAGGCGGAACGAATGCTGAAGCTGGCAGACGGGCCGGAGCACTTTGACATGAAGCTTTCCGGCATCGCTATCGGCCCCATCGCCATGATCGGCATTCCCGGCGAGCCGTTCACCGGCATTGGACGCGCACTGAAGCAGGCTCCCGGCTGGACACTGGTGCTCCCCACCTGCCTGACCAACGGCAGCGACGGCTATTTCCCCATGCAGGACGCCTATGATGAGGGCGGCTATGAGGCCAGAAGCTCGCCGTTCAAGGCCGGCGTGGCTGAGCGTATCATCAGCGAGGGCACAAAGCTGCTTGCCGAGCTGCAGCGCTGATCATCAGCATATTCGCAGGTTTATCCGGTGCTGATCGTGCCGCGTAAATAAAACAATAAAAAGGAGAAACGACAATGAAGAAAGTACTTGCACTGTTCCTCGCACTTATGATGGTCCTTTCCCTGTTCACGGCCTGTGCCAAGCAGGAAACGACCACAACGGCCGAACCCAACCCGGCAGAAACTGAAACAGAAGCCGAACAGACCACAGAAGAAGCACCCGCTGCCTCCGGCGAAGACATCGTCATCAATTTCCTGGGCGCACAGTATTCTGACAAGACCGAGCCCTATCTGAAGCAGGTTTGTGCTGACTTTGAAGCGGCCAACCCCGGCATCAAGGTCAACCTTGAGATCGTCGGCTGGGACAACATCAGCTCCCGCGCCACTGCCCTTGTCGGCGCTGGTCAGGCTCCCGACATCTATAACGGCGGTTCCGCTTCCGAATATGTCCCGGATGGTCTGCTGTACAATGTCAAGGACATCGTCTCCGAAGAGCTTCAGGCAGACTTCTACCCCTCCTTCCTCGATAACAACCGCGATATCGACGACGGCGAGGTCTATGCCGTTCCGTATCTCGCTTCCGTCCGCGCACTGTACTGCAACGCCAAGATCTTCAAAGAGGTCGGCATTGAGAACCCGCCCAAGACCTGGACCGAGGTAGAAGAAGCCTGCCAGAAGATCAACGACTTCTACAATGGCGACGTTTATGCTTGGGGCATTGACGCCACCACCACGGAAGGCCAGACCATGGTAGCCTATTACGGCTGGAGCAACGGCGGCGGCTACGTCGACGACGACTTCAACTATACCATCAACTGTGACGCCAACGTGGAAGGCTACGAATGGGCCTACAAGCTGTATGAAAACGGCTGGACCAACAAGAACCCGTCCATGGAGACCCGCGACGACATGCAGAAGCTGTTTGCTGAAAACAAGATGGCCATGCTCGTGACCGCTTGCTTCTTCCCGGCTCTGTATCCGGACACCGAGATGCTCATCGGCGAGATCCCCTACAATGATGCAAACTGCTCTTCCTCCTCCACGCTGGGCGTACAGGACGGCCTGATGATGTTCAACGGCAGCGCCAAGGGCGGCGAAGACAGCCCCGAAAAGAAGGAAGCCATCAAGAAGTTCCTCGACTTCTTCTTTGATGCAGACCGCTATGTCCAGTTCATGATCAACGAAGGCCTTCTGCCCTCCACCCAGTCCGGCGCAAAGCGTCTGGCTGAGATCGCGCCCGAGCAGGCTGCCTACATTGACATTCTGGCCGGCGCAAAGTTCTACGCCAGAAACCTTGTCGACTGGAGAGATGTCATGGCCAACCTGATCGCCAACGAACAGGAAATGTTTGCGGGCAACATGACCGCAAAGGAAGCGCTTGACGCGACGCAGGCCGAGATCGGCTGATCATCGCGCAGAAGCTCTGCTCGTTTAAACCCATTACGCGGTGGAGGGGAGCCGCCCCTCCGCCGCTTTCCGCTGGCCGCCCGCCGGACAGCCGTATCCGCCCCGCTCCGGCCGGGCACTCTTTCTCGCAAGGGGGAAATTGAACTTGAAAGAAAAGAATCGCACGCACAGACTCGTAAAAGGACGGCTTGCCGGGATGGATGCCTACTTATGGCTGGCTCCCTGCCTGATCCTTCTGATCCTGTTCGTTTTGATGCCCGTGCTGGAAGTCTTCCGCATGGCGTTCAGCAAAATTTCGCCTGCCAACCTTCTTAAGGAGTTCGGCACACTTGAAAACTTCCAATACCTGTTCCGTCAGAAGGTTTTTGGCCGTGTCATACTCAATACTGCCATCTGGACCGTCGCTATCGTCGGGATCAGTATCGTGCTGAGTATTATTTTGGCACTCGTTCTCAACGAAAAATTCAAGGGCCGCGCATTCCACCGGACTGTTTTGCTCCTGCCGTGGGCAACATCGCTGCTTATTACTTCGGCCACATGGAAATACATTCTGAACACGGAGTATGGCGCGCTCAATGCGCTGCTTCTGAAGCTCGGCCTGATCAAAAAGGCCATCAACTACCTCGGCGATCCTGTCAGTGCCTTCACTTGGATGATCATTGTCGGCATCGTCGTTACCATTCCGTTCATGACGTTCACGCTTTTGTCTGGCCTGCAGAGCATTTCGGAAGATTATTATGAAGCCGCTGTCATTGACGGCGCAAACTTCTGGGATAAGCTCTTCAAGATCACGCTTCCTCTGCTTCGTCCGTCTATTAACGTGACCATCGTTCTGAACGTGATCTACGTCTTCAACTCGTTTGCGATCGTCAACACGATCACAGCTGGTGCGCCTGCCAACCAGACGCACACCATCTCGACTTATCTGTATTACCTGGCCTTCAACAAAAATAAATACGGCGCATCAGCGGCTCTGTCGCTTGTCAGCTTTGTGATCCTGTCCATTTTCGCCGTGATTTATATGAAAACACAGATGAAGGAGGAAACCTGATGCCCGGAAGAAAAAAGCACAAGCTTGGCCGCGTCTTTCTATACCTCTTCGCGTGGCTCACGTCTCTCTTCATCCTATATCCATATATCGTGATGTTCCTCGGGTCTCTGAAGGACCTGCAGGCCATGTACCGCATCCCCGGAACGCTTCTCCCGGAGGTCTGGCACTGGGAAAACTACGTGAACATCTGGAAAGATATCCCGCTTCTGACCTATTTCAAAAACTCGTTCATTGTTGCCGTGTTCGGCACGGCGCTGTGCATCGTCTGCGCGGTTCCCGGCGCGTATGCGCTCGCCAGAATGAACTTTCCCGGCAAGAAAACACTCATGTCGCTGATCGTAATGACGCAGATGTTCTCTCCTGTCGTTCTGATGGTCGGTATCTACCGCGCCATGTCCAATTTTGGCTTGGCCAACTCGTTAGTCGGCATTGTACTGTTGGTTGCAGCCTTTAACCAAGCGTTCGCTGTCTGGCTGCTGTCCGGCACATTTGCAACGATCTCTAAGGAACTGGAAGAAGCTGCGCGCATCGACGGCTGCAACAAACTCTCCGCTATGATCCGCATCATCCTTCCGCTGGCTGCTCCCGGTATCGTCACAGCGATGACCTTTGTGTTCATTGCCGGCTGGAATGAATACACGCTGGCGCTGATCTTGATCGGCGATTCCAGTCTGAAGACCATCAATCTCGGCATCCGCGCCTTCTTTGGCTATACCGGAACAGAATGGTGGTATGTGTTTGCAGCCTCCATCCTCGCAACGCTTCCGATCCTTGGATTCTTCCGGATCCTGGAGCGGCACCTGACCGGCGGCCTGACTGCGGGCGGCGTCAAAGGATAATCCGCCTCTTCGTCCACTTACGTTCAGAAAGGAGCGCAAGCACAGCAATGCTAGCCCTCATCCACGCAGAACTTGTTCTGCACGACCACTTCATGCCGGAGGCGGTGCTGTTTATCGAAGACGGCAAGATTTCCGGCTTTGGGGAGATGCGCACAACGCCCATCCCCGACGGCTGCGAGATCATCGATCTCAAGGGCGCATATCTCGGCCCCGGCATGATCGACATCCATACCCACGGCGCAGACGGCGTATTCTTTCCAGAGGATCCCCTGCGTGCCGCACGGTTTTTCTTGCGGCACGGCACGACCACTGTCCTGCCCGCACTCTATTTCAGCATGAACACCGCGCAGTATGTCGAGGCGATCGAGAAGATCAAGCTCGCCATGCAGCAGCCGGACGGCAAAAATATCGCGGGCTTCTATATGGAGGGGCCGTACCTCAATCCGAAGTTCGGCTGCGACAAGGAGCATAACCCGTGGAAAGGCCCTGTTGCGAAGGAAAACTATCAGCCGATCATCGACTGCGCAGGCACGCTTGCGCGCGTCTGGGCGCTGGCTCCGGAGCGGGAAAACATCCTGCAATTCGTGCTGGATGCAAAAAAGGCCAATCCCGAAGCGCGCTTCACCGTTGCGCACAGCGAGGCAAGCCCCCAGCAGATCGAAGCGCTCATGCCCTGCGGTCTTTGCATCGGCACCCATCATACCAATGCCACCGGCGACCGCTTCCGGTATTCCGAGACGCGCGGCGTGTGCGTCGACGAGGCCGTCAACTATAACCGCGACATTTTCGCCGAGCTTATCTGCGACAGCCGCGGCATCCATGTCGATCCCTACATGCTGCGCCTTGTGCGCCGGATCAAGGGCGACGACCGGATCATTCTGATCTCCGACGTCTATGTGGCCGACGGCCCCGTACCGGAGGAATTCGCTGGCGTAACCGACATCAACTTCGATCATTCCGGCGAAATTGCCGGCTCGAACCTCACGCTTGAGGTCGCCTGCCGCAACATGATGAAGCATACCGGTGCGTCGATGGTGGATGTATTCAACTATGCGTCCTACAACCCGGCAAGAGTGTTGGGCATGACGGACCGGGGCGAGATTGCCGTCGGCAAGCGTGCCGACCTCGTCGCCGTCGATCACAGGATGAATGTACAAAAAGTTTTCTTTAAAGGAGAATTACAATGAAAGACTTTATTACCGAACCCGCAACCAAGTTCAACTTCAACCCCTCCGAATTCGTCCCCTTCAAGGACCGCGAGGTCTGTGAGCGCGTGCGCAAAATGAGCGGCAAGGAACTGGAAAAGCGTGAGGACTGGTGGCATCCGGAATTCAATGTCAAGGTCATGATGAACCCGCATCCGGTGCTGATCGCAACGCTGTTCAGCCGTCTGAAGGCTGCCTCCGAGGCGGGCAAGACCTTCACCATGATCCTCGGCAATCCCGAGCCTGAAACCTACATCCCGCTGGCGCAGCTCATCAACTACTTCAAGGTTGACTGCTCCAAGGTTCATATCTTTGCCGAGGACGAATGGGCGGACGATCAGGGCAACATCGCCCCCATCACCTACGAAGCCGGCTTTGTTCACTCCATGATCAAGTATCTGTACGAGCAGATCGATCCGAAGCTGCGCATGCCGATGGAAAATGTGCATTTCCCGACCAACGCCAACATCAATGACTACTCCAAGATCATCAACGACGTCTCCGAGGGCGGCGCAGACATCATCTCCACCAGCCCCGGCTGGACGGGCCATGTGGCCTTCGTCGACCCGATCCCCGAGTTTGTCGGCAGCGGCGACATCGAGGAGTGGCTGAGCCAGCCCGCGAAGATCGTCACGCTGCATCCGATGACCATCATGCAGAACTCGCTGAACGGCACGTTCGGCCAGTCCGGCGACATCTCCAACGTCCCGCCCAGAGCTGCTACCATCGGCCCGATCGACGTCATGCGCGCAAAGGAGCGCATCGAGGTCCACGCACTGGCGACCAACAACACCTTCTCCAGCTGGCAGAGAATGACCTCCCGCCTGGTCACCCACGGCCCCGTCACGCCGTATGTTCCGTCCTCCATGCTGCAGACGAAGAAAACACAGGTCTACATCTCCGAGGAGCTGGCCGCGCCGTTTGAATGCTGGGAGAAGGTAGGCTACTAAGCCTGGCAAGTAGAAAACAAGTACCTACAACCGGCAAGCAGGGCAAGTGTTTATACACACTTGCAAAATGCGAGGAAACGGACGTGTCCGTTTCCTCGCTTCGCTTGTTGGGGAGTATCCTCCCCAAGCCCCAAAACACATCCGGAAAACCGGATGGCAGCGCGCCTTCGGTGCTTATACGCAGGACGATTATCTCTCGTCCTGCTCCGGTCGCTTCGCTCTTGGCGAAGCCTCCTGCGGAGCAAGATACGGCCGCAGATTTTCCCGGTGCGTGAGCAGCTCCCGCGCCTGTTCCCGCGCGTCGCGGTACACCGCGTAAGCCTCTTTTTTCTTCGCAAGCAGCTGACTGTATTCCATATCAAGAGACTTTTTTGATGGGAGCTTTTGCAGCCCCAGCTCGTTGAACGCACGCTTTGCCGCGCGGTGCCGGTCGATCTCCTGCTGATGCTCGTTCAGGAATTTTTTCGAGTAACCGGAGGCTTAGTCGCTATGAAAATTTGAAATTCAGATTTTTGCCTTTTGTAGTCGTTACAATAGTCGCTACGGTTTTCTTTTCCGCCGTATTTGCAGCTCGCGCCCCGGCGATGGGGAACAGCGCGGACAGAGTGTGGCAGCTCTCACAGCTCGTGGAAGGGGTCTTGACTGCTTGCAACCCCAGCCATGGCAGCTTGTTTCGACGAGGTCTTCGCGCGCGCCGTGCGCGTTTCCCGACCTGCGGTGTGATCCGCGTTGCTGGTTATTCAGTTGTTTGGGCTTGTGATCCCACCTCCATATTTTTCCCAAAGAGCACCAAAAGGAGCGCTGCGGCCATTTTCGGTCGCAGCGCTCCTTCATTACGTTTCATGGTGCGCTTCGGAATATTCTGTTGCCGGCAGGATTTCCTGCCATGTTTCACACGATAACATTGGAATAAATGTTTGTCAGCGCTCTTTTGCAGAATTTTTTCTTGCTGCTGCCGATTCTGAATCGAATCGATTCTATCCCTGCTTCCGAGAAAGCAGGGACGTTGTATCTGCGGATATACCCGTATGTTGACCCGATAAAATAACCACAATGTTCCTGTTCGCTGCGTCGCCGCTTCTCTCGCAAAGCGGCAATACAAAATCGTCAATCAAGGGTAACACTCTTAACTCGGATAGCTTAAATCGGAAATCTCCCTGTTCGTCAGGTTTGTATAAACGCAGGCATTGCTTGCCAAGTGTAACGGCTCAGACGCGGCTTCTTCTTTTCAATAAATGCCTGTGGCTGCACAAGCAGAAAATCAAATCCCATCATTCTTCCACCAGATCGGCAATCAGCTTGGCGTCGCTGACTGCCAGTGCAAGCTGAAGCTTGTTTTCCAGTCCGGTTTTTTGCAGCATGTTCGCCACATGGAATTTGACCGTCGACATCTCGCAGCCCATCTCTGCCGCGATGCGCGTGTAAGACAGGCCTCGCAGCAGATGCCGCAGAACTTTCAATTCCGTCTTTGTAAATTCCGTGCTTTTTGCCATGCCGATCTCAACCGTCGGAGGCGCGTCCGGGAAGATATGTTCCCCCGCCATCGTTTGCCGGACAACATCCATCAAACGCTTCTGCGTAGAGTCCTTATACCACAGGCTGTCGGCCCCGGCCCTCTTTGCCTCGTCCAGAACGGCGCAGTCGATCAGTGAGGTCACGACAATGATTTTGCTCTTCGGCTGTATGGCTTTGATCTGACGAACGGCAGTCAGTCCGTTCTCGCGGTTCTCCGTTTGCACATCCATCAAAATCAGATCGACGGAGCTTGTCCGGCACACCTCAACCGCCTGCTTTGCACCGGGGATGGACGCCGTGATCCGGTATCCGTCCTCGGCACGGAAATAGCTTTCCAGCAGACTGCGGATCATAGTCTGGTCTTCAACGATCATCACTCTCATGTGCTGCTTCCTCCTGTTCCGGCAGACTGAGCATCAGCTTAAAGCGAGGGATGCTCCAAACCTCCATTTTGCCGCCTGCTTCTTCTATACGTTGACGCAGCATGGAAAGGCCTCCGCCCTCTGTGATCTTTTCCTTCGGCACTGCGCCGTTGTTGGTCAGGGCGACCTCCATGCAGTCCGGCTTCTGCCAAAAGCGCACATACAATTCTGTGCCATCTGCGTGACGGACACAGTTCGCCGCACATTCGCAGATCGCCAGTGCGCTCAGTGTGCGCATCCACTGCCTTTGCGGCTCATTCCCTGTCAGCAGAACGCTAACGCCCAATTCTTCCGCTCGCTTTTTCGCCGCCTCCAGCGGTTCGGATTGCGCCGTTATCTGGCTGGAGCGATAAAGCACTGAAATTGACTGTTCCCACAGCGCCGCGTTTGCACGAATTTCCTTCTGGTCCGTGTTCTGGAGCAGCACACGGCGCGCCGCGAGGATGCTGTGTCCGATGTCATCATGCACACGCAGCTTCATTGCCAGCGTTTCTTCTTCCCGAATGATCTCCGGCATCTGCACGAACAGCCGCCGAAGCCGCTCATTCGCCTCCGCCAGCTTCGCGTTTTCCGCTTTCAGCTGGTTCTGCTTCCGGATCAGCTCCGTAACGTCTGCGGCAGTGATCTGCGTATAGCAGACGCCCGCTTTTGTTGTGATCTGCTCCTGCGCAAAGCGCAGCGCCTTCCTGTCCGGAAATCGGTAGATCCGAAGGTGCCGATCCAAACAGCGCACGTTTGCGGGCGGCGAGTGCAGGGCGCTCTGCATCTCTTCAAGCGACTGTATGCCGCCTTTTCGCAGCCAGTTTGCAATGGCAAGCATCCGGCGGTTGATAAGCCGCACCACGCCGTTTTTATCGAAGAAGCAGGCCGCGATGGGCAGACTGTCGAAGCTTTCCTTAATCCTGTCCATACGCCTTTACCCTCTCGATCTTTCCAGCTTCCGCGTCACATATTGCAGCCCGTCCTCATCCTGCTCCCATTCCAGACCCGGAAACTGCGCACGCAGCCCGCAGAGCGGCTCCGCCGCTGAAACACACAGAGCGACCTCTACCCACTTACCAACCTCTATAGAGATCAGCAACGCACGCAGCGATTCCAGTTCCGTCTCTACGACCGCCTCAAACAGGTCGTAGACCTGCGTTGCCTGCTCGACGGTAAGCTGGCCTTCCCCCTTGACGATCGCCTTGCAGTCGGCACCATAGACACTGATATTCTCGGAAGACTCATTGAGACACAACCGAAGCTCCTGCGCGCTGATCGCACCGCGCTGCACGCCGACAAAAATCAGGTTGCTTCTACGCTTGATGTAGGTTCCGATGATGATGACCTGCCCGAGCAGGTGTCTGGCTCTGCCGGAATCTTCCGTCTTTTGCAATTCAGCCAGCAGATCCCGCAGCATCGCGATCTGCCGGGCGGTCTGCGCCTCCATCATGTCATACAGGCGGTTTTCCTCCGTCAGCTTCAGCCATCTTGCGCGCTGTGCATTCTCTGCTGCCAGAACGTCGCCGGTATCACGCAGCTCATCCCTTGTCAGCTCCAGCTCCTTTCGGATCTGATTCAGCGCGGAAATGTCCTCCTTCCAGAACACCCAGCCGCGGCGCAGCTTGTGCCGCTTCAAAAGCGTATCGTCGCCCAGATGGGCGGTATCCTGCTGCATCTGCCGCAGCTCGCTTTGCGGCAAAGCTCCCTGCATGGCAACAGACACATATTGGGGGCAAAATGCAGAATCTGTAATCTGGACAGGCAGGCTCGTTGCCTCAAAAAGTTCGTCGTATCCGAGGTTGGACTGAATCAGCCCGCATTGAATGCAGCATTCCAGGATGCTCGCAAAGATCAGGCACTGCGACACCGTCATATCGCCCGCAAGCACCCAGACCCAATGGACCTTTTTGACATACGCATAAGCATAGGCCAGCGAAAGCGCAAGCGGAACCAGCGGCAGCCAGCGAATTCTCCTGCTGCGCGGGATGCGGCAGTTTTTTACCATCGAAAGAAACGCAAATCCCGCGCACAGGGCCTCCCAAGCCAGCACAAAGAAATAACCGCTCTCATACCGATACTCCCGATCCGATAAAACGCCGGACGGGAAGGAAAACACCTGCTGGTGCAGATCGTTGGTCAGAACGAGCAGAAGCAGAAGCAGCGTCGGAAGATACAGAAGCTTTGTCCATCGCGGCAGCCGAAAATCTTCTCCCTTGCCCAGCGACTGGGAAACAAAGGCCGACAGCATGGGGATGAACAGCATCGGAAAATAGTAGAAATACCACAGCCAGCGCTCTGCATCCGTGTTTTCAATGGAAAATTTGATTGAGCGCAGAAGAATCCAAAGCACCATCAGCACCGAGATCGCCACCAGATAGCGCCGCACCTGTGTCTGCACGATGCGGATCCGCAGGGAGTAGCACCACGCGCTGAACAAAAACACATAGATTCCGCTTCGCAGGTGGTTGAGAACCGGAGAGTGGAAAATATGTCGGCTTGCATATCGGAGCCACATGGCAAACGCAATGAGCACCAACACGCCCAGCGCAAACAAGATGCTCTTTTTTGTCGCTTTGCTCATGCCGTATGCCTCCCATCTCTGCACATTCGTATGGATAGTATATCATGCGGACGGAAAAAGGCAACACGGTTTTACACCCTTTGCCGAGAGAATCGAGCCGGACGATGGCCTTTGCGCAAAAAATAATTGCAAACCCTATCCAATCGGCGGGGGCGGAAGGGAGCGATAACAGCTAAAATACAAATGGAGCATGCAAAAGAAGAGAAAGGCGGTGGAAAAGAGCAGATGCGAAGGATTGTACTGGATATGAAAGGCGGACTTCTGGCGGAGGCGGTCGTGCAATCGCTTTCGGGATGCGACCCGGATTTTCTTGTCTACCGTTCTTCAAAACCGGAGGAAACGCTTGCCCTGTGCCGGTCCTGCCGTGCCAATGTGTTGGTGATGGAGGTCATCCGGCAGGGCATCTGGAAGCTGAGCGAGCGGCTCAAGCTCTGCAATGCTGTAAAGCAGCTCGGCTGGGTCTGTAAGGTTCTGCTTCTGGTGGATGAGAACGCGGACGAACTGCTTGCCGCCGATGTGCGTCAGGCGGTGAAGGATCAGTTGGTCGACAATTTTATCTATGCATCGGTGTCGCCGACCTATCTCGCGGGTGTGATCGACACGCTTTAACCCTCTGGCTTTCGCTGCCTGCGCGGAAAGCCGCACCATGTACGTATTTGACAAAGAAATAACAGAAGGAGGTTCCAGATGAAAAAACGAATTCTTGCGATTTTCCTTTGCCTGATTCTTACAGTGTCCCTTGCCACGGCCGCGGCCGCAGAGGAGTTCACCGTGACCCTGCCGCCCAATATCCTGCCGCCCAATATGCCCAATCAGCCAGAGATAGAACCGGATGACACGCCGGTGCCCAACGATACCACGATAACGCTTCAGATCCCAATCACCAAGGTCGTTACACTGGGCGGTAATACCGCGCCGCAGCGGACGACATTTTCCTTTAACGCTATACCCAGTTATGGGCCAAATTATGGCTACAACAGCAGCACCGGCCTCTGGGATGTGCGGAACTGCACGGTGAGTGTAACCGGAGAAGGGGCATTCAACTGTGTGATGACCATTCGGATCGAGAAAGCGGATTTGCGCGATCTGACCGACCTGCATGGCATCTTTATTACGGAAACGGACGACGAACAGCCAGGCTGGACATACGATAAGACCCGCTGGTTCCTTCAGCCGCATTATGAATTGAGAGAGGATCCTTATGAAGACCCGTGGACGGGCGGCTGGGACTGCTACAACAAATTCAAAGTCACGGAAGACGGTGTGAATGTCGACCCGAAGGACGCGCAGCGCGGGCTTGGCTTTGTCAACACCTACACCGAGAACACCTACAAAACTGCAACGCTGAATAAAACAGACCATTTCGCCTTCCTCAAGGGATATCCGGGCGGCGGATTTGCCCCGGGCAAAAATATGAGCCGCGCAGAGGTGACCACCATGTTTGCCCGCCTGCTGACCGAGCAGATGGAGGCAAACAAATCCTATCCGGCCTCCTTCTCCGATGTGACCTCAGCGCACTGGGCGGCCAACTATATCGGCTACATGGAGCAGTTCGGGATCGTCCGCGGTTACAGCGACGGAACGTTCCGGCCAAACGCGCCGATCACGCGCGCGGAGTTTGCCGCGATCTGCTGCCGGTTTGAGCAGCTGACGGACGGAGCTGCGACCTTTACGGACGTTCCTGCCTCTCATTGGGCAGCAAAGTCCATCTCCTATGCGGCAAAGCGCGGCTGGGTCACAGGCTATGCGGATGGAACGTTCAAGCCGGGCAACAACATTACCAGAGCAGAGGTCGCCGCAGTCACCTGCCGCCTGCTCGAACGCAGCGCCGACGAAGCGTATATCCGTGCCCATCTGAAAGAGATGCCAAGAGTCTTTGCTGACATGAACGAGCAGCACTGGGCATACTGGTATGCGATGGAAGCTGCCAACGGCCACGACTATACCAGGTCCGGCAACGCGGAAACGTGGCTCCGGACATATCCATAAGCAGGAGGGTTTTATATGCAGGTCACAATTCAAAGCATCCCTGCAAGCCTGCAGGAATTTGAGACGCTTGCGGCAGGCGGAAGACAGCCGGAGCGCATCTGCGCCCTGTTTCTGTGCGCACTGGCACTGTTTGACAAGGACAGGGACGCCGGAACTGCCGCAATGAATCTCCTGCGCGGCCCGCGGCCCATGACGCCGTATGACTGTCAGTTCCTGCGCGACCGGCTGCGCGGAAAGGCTTACCTGCCGCTTGCGTATTTTGAAGGCGCGACGCCGGAAAACGGCTATACCCCGCGCACACCATACCGGCTGAACGTGCTGGCAGACCCCAGGCCGCAGGACATCGAGCCGGGGTATCTGCGCGTGTTCCTGAAAACGGCGGGCGCAGATTCGCCGCGGCCCATGAAGCTGCGGCAGAAGGCATCAACCGGCGAGTGGTTCCTCTGGGAGTATTCCAGCATTCTCAGCGGCATCCGTATTCCTGCGGCGGAAGACCCGTGGGCATAGTAAGTAGAGAAAGGGAGAACAGACAATGGGACTCATTAAAGCAGCATTGGGCGCGGCTGGCGGTGTGATGGCCGATCAGTGGAAGGAGTATTTTTACTGTGAATCCATTCCGGAGAACGTGATGGCGGTCAAGGGTCTGCACCGCGTTTCCGGGCGCAGCAGCAACTACAAGGGCAGCGAGAACATCATTTCCAACGGCTCGGTCATCGCGGTGGCTGACGGCCAGTGCATGATCATCGTCGATCAGGGCAAGGTCACGGAGCTGTGCGCCGAACCGGGCGAGTTTGTCTATGATGCTTCGACCGAGCCGTCGATCTTCTCCGGTGAGTTGGGAACCAGTATCCTCGACACGTTCAAGAACATCGGAAAGCGCTTCACCTTCGGCGGCGAGCCGCCCAAGGATCAGCGCGTGTACTATTTTAATACCAAGGAGCTCATCGGCAACAAATACGGCACGCCGTCGCCGGTCCCCTTCCGCGTCGTTGACCAGCGGGCAGGCATTGACATCGACATTGCCATCCGCTGCTTCGGCGAATACAGCTACCGCATCTGCGACCCGATTTTGTTCTACACGAACGTCTGCGGCAATGTGGGTGAGGACTACACAAGAGACCGTCTCGACGGCCAGCTCAAGACCGAGTTACTTACCGCGCTTCAGCCCGCGTTTGCAAAGATTTCCGACATGGGCATCCGCTATTCCGCACTCCCCGGCCATACGATGGAGCTGGCGGACGCGCTGAATGAAGTCCTCTCCGGAAAATGGCGCAACCTGCGTGGGCTTGAGATCGTTTCCTTCGGCGTTTCGTCGGTCAAGGCGAGCGAGGAAGATGAGAAGATGATCAAGGAGCTGCAGCGCAACGCAGCGTTCATGGATCCGACGAGAGCGGCGGCGCACCTCGTTGGCGCACAGGCTTCCGCGATGCAATCTGCGGCGGCCAATCAGGGCGCGGGTCCTGCAATGGCGTTCATGGGCATGAACATGGCGGGCCAGATGGGCGGTATGAACGCACAGAACCTCTATCAGATGGGTGCGCAGCAGCAAGCACAGCCCGCTCCGGCTCCCGCTGCACCGGCAGCGCCCACGAACGGCTGGACGTGCAGCTGCGGACAAAGCGGCATCACCGGCAATTTCTGCCCGAACTGCGGCAGCAAAAAGCCGGAACCCAAGCCGGCGGCAGGAAGCTGGAAATGCCCGCAGTGCGGCGCGACGGCAACCGGAAAGTTCTGCCCGGAATGCGGCACAAAAAAGCCGGAAGTACAGGCAGACGGCTGGACGTGCAGCTGCGGTGCGGTGAATAAGGGAAAGTTCTGCGCCGAATGCGGCAAACCCAAGCCGGCCGGCGTTCCGCAGTACAAATGCGACAAGTGCGGCTGGGAACCGGCTGATCCGGCGCATCCGCCGAAGTTCTGCCCCGAATGCGGCGATCCGTTTGACGACGGCGATTTGAAGTGAGAAAAGCACTGAAAATTGCTCTGATTGTCGTGCTGGTGATTGCAGTTATCACACTGGCAGGCGTTTTGCTGTACAGGTTTTTTATCGGAAGCCGGATTCAAGATGGAGGCAGAATGGAGAATCCGGATGCATACAGAGCAGGCAAGGAACTGGTGGAATTTGAGTGGCGGCAGAACCACAGGAATTACTACAGCAGCTTTTCACTGAAATTTTACCAGGAGGACGATATGCCTCTGCTGACCGGCTGGTTTCCGAGCCAGTCCGGCAGTGATGAGGTAAGAAAAAGCAGGACAGATGCGTTTTCCAACCCGGTTCCATGGCAGCTAACGTGGCTACAGTGGTTTGCGCTTCAGAATATGCTGGCAGAGTCGGATCTGCCCGAATACCGAAAGCCGTCTTCCGATACCGCAGATGAAACCGACAGTGAGATCCGGGTCGTTTGGCGCACCGATGACGGGAGTAAGACCCAAACGCTCAGCGGCAGCCATGCGGAGGCACTGGAGGCCTTGGTTCTGGGTATTGCCGAGGAAGCGTATGCTGCATCCACGCTTGAAACAGAGCAGCGTGAGGTGCGCGAAACAGCAGAGTTGGTCGGAATTTACTGGGAGCAAACCGCCTCGTCTGCGCGTGACTGCTTCAGCTTCCTTCTCGACGAGCGGACGCTGCCATCCCGAGCGGAGAAGCAGATGCTTTTCTCCTATCGGTATCAGGATGGCGACGGTAAGCCTATTTTCAGGCAGAACATCGCCGTCGAGCCGGAGAAGGCGCGGACATATTTCAGCAGCATCGGACAAGAGCTTCGCGCGCTGGAGCTTCCGGTTTCCCCCGGCGTCTGCCCGGATGGTGTTGCGGACAGCTGCATTGCCGCGACATGGCAGGACGGCGGCGAGGTTTTCACGAACAACTACTGTGGCGCGGGCGCACAGAGCATCTTTGACCTTCTGGCAGCGTTTGCTGAGGAAACAGAGGCCGGGATTTTCTCAAGACCTGCGCCGGACGGCGGATGGAAATGTCCAGAGTGCGGGATGCCGAATGGCAGTAGCGTATTTTGCGCAGAGTGCGGAGCCAGACGCCCTGCGGAATCATAAAAACAAACAATAACAAACAACAAGGAGACGAGGAGGAATTATTATGAATGGACACAAGTTTTTGAAGGTCACCGGCATTCTGATGATCATTGCCGCTGTATTCTCCATCATTGCGGGTGTGCTTGTCGGTGGACTGGGTGCGCTGGCGGCAGGACTCGGCGCAGCATCTGGTCTGACATTTGCCTACTGGGCAGCGCTGTTTCTGACACTGATCGGAGGGATTTGCCAGCTGATCGCCGGAATCAAAGGCGTCAAGCACAGCAAGCGCAGCGAAAAAGCAGGCGGGCTCATCGTATGGGGCGCAATCGTGGCTGTATTCAGCGTCTTGAGCATCGTGATGAATCTGGTCAACGGCGGCGAGTTTAACGTCACAAGCGTTCTGACGGGCGTGGCCGTTCCGGCCTTGTACATCTACGGCGCGGTGCTCAATTCCAAGGCAGATGCACAGTACGCCGCATAATTTGAGAAGCAAATACAAAGGAGATTGGTACATATATGGGACTGTTCGATAAGAAATATTGCGATATTTGCGGAGAAAAGATCGGCTTACTTGGCAACCGCAAGCTGGAAAACGGGAATCTCTGCAAAAACTGTGCCAAAAAGCTCTCGCCGTGGTTCTCTGACCGGCGCAGCAGCACCGTCGAGGAGATCAAGGCGCAGCTTGCCTACCGTGAGGAAAACCGGCAGAAGGTTGCGGCGTTCCACACCACCCGGACGCTCGGCACGAACACCAAGGTGCTTCTGGACGAGGACGCGGGAAAGTTTATGGTAACAAGAGCAAGAGATCTGCAGGAGGCAAACCCGGATGTTCTGGACTTTGCAGACGTGACCGGCTGCAATCTTGATATTGACGAGAGCCGTTCGGAGCTCAAGCGTGAGGATAAGGACGGCAAGGAGGTCAGCTACAATCCGCCGCGCTATGAATACTCCTATGACTTCTACATCACCATATTCGTCAACAACCCCTACTTCAACGAAATGCGCTTTCAGGTCAACTCCAGCTCTATAGACATTACGCCACCCTCGGCACGCCCGGGCATGCCGGCAAGATGCAACCCTGAAACTAACGTCGAGTACCGCAACTGCAAAAAGCTCGGCGAGGAGATCCGTCAGGCACTGACGCAGGTACGAAAAGATGTGCGTGAGAAGATCGAGCAGGCAGCCGCGCCCAAAGCGGCAGTCACCTGCCCCTACTGCGGCGCGACTACCACGCCGGATGCAAGCGGCTGCTGCGAATACTGCGGCGGCGCGGTGAACGGCTGAACCATCCATCAAACGACGATTTGGAAAGAAGGACTTAAAAATGAGAAAGTATGTAGCATTACTCCTGATTGCAGCTGCACTCCTGACACTTGCCGCCTGCGGCAGTAAGGATGCGCTGGCCGGAACATGGTCTGCTGATCTCGGAGATGACGGAGTGATCACATGGACGTTCAACGGAAAAGGCAAATGCACCATGGAGAATGCGTACATGAAGCAGAATGGCACCTATACCATTGACGGCGACCAGCTTACGGTAACGCTGGAGGCTTGGAGCGAACCGTCTACTTACACGTTCTCCGTGGATGGCAGCAGCCTTACCATGAATGAGAACTCCGGCTACGGCATCAGCGGCACTTTTACGAAAAAATAAACCGCATAGAAGCACAATACGTATCAGCCGCCCACCGGACTTTAGAAAGGAGAAAACATTATGGATAACCTTACTGGCAGCATGAAAGATGTCGCATTCGCGACCAGCCCCCGTGAATTTGATCTTTCCTATTCCACCACACTCGAGGAGATCATGGAGAAGCTCAATGCCCGCAAGGCAGCGTTCCAGATGCCGTTCCAGATCAAGGGCGGCATTCCCGGGCAACGCATCTCGTTCGAGAAAGAACCGAATGTGGACGTTGGCCTCTGGCTTTTCCTCAAGGACGGCACACACATCCGGATCCAGCCGGTCATCACTGAATCCAAGATGTCGGTTGGCGGTATGCGCGTTGATAAGAACAGTGCGCTGCGCAAGGGACTCAAGGGCGCGACGGTTGGCCTTGCAACGGAGCGCGGCGGCTATATCGACACCGTGACTGAAACCGTGAAGAAGATCTTGAACGGCGAGGAAGTAGAGGACTATGTCGCACCAGAGGTTCCGGCCGAAACGAAGGACTGGCTGACAACGTTCCTGCTCTGCCTCTTCCTTGGCGGCCTCGGCGTCCACCGCTACTATGTCGGAAAGATCGGCACGGGTATTCTCTATACGCTGACGGCCGGCCTGTTCGGCATCGGATATCTTGTTGACTTTATCAAGATTCTCTGCGGCAAGTTCACCGATAAGGATGGGAATCTTATCCAGCGTGAAAAGAAATGAGGAAAGCAAAATGTCTCAGGTGTGCACCGCTATTTTTGCCGGAATGATATGTTATTTTCTGTTGATCGGCAGATTTGTGCATCCCTGAAGGATATTGGGAGGGAATTATGAAACAGACGAAGACCAAGCTTCTATGCCTGCTTCTTGCAGTGCTGATGCTGCTCAGCCTCACCGCCTGCGGCAAAGATAAGGCGAAAGACTCCAATTTGATCAAGCTCGGTGACTATGAGCTGCTCTACAAGGGCGCGTGCATCATGGAAGATTCGGACGGAAATGACGCGATCGTTCTGACACTGGACTTCACAAACAACGGCAAGGAGAATGCGTCGTATCTTTGGAGCGTCGATGAAACGCTCATGCAAAACGGCGTAGAACTGGAAACAGCAACTGTCTTTACCGACTACGACACCTTTGAAACCGTGATAGAAGGCCAGTTTGCAGATGTCGCTCCGGGCGCAACGCTGGAAGTTCGGACAGCATATCTGCTTCAGGACACGACCAGTCCAGTCGAGGCTACCTTCGAGCAGTTCTTCGGCAAGAAAAACGGCAAGATCACCATCGACCCATCCTCTCTGAATCGTGAGACTCCCGCAGCTGATACGACCGGCGGTGAACCGCCCGTTGACAGCACGCTGACCTCCGATCCAGCCGAGACTGGCGACGCGCTGCTCGACTGGTGGAACGGCGAATGGTACGGCTGGTGGAAGATGAGCGGCTGTTATGGCTACTACGAGAGCATGGAGGGAAAATGGTGGGATGTCTGCGGCGTCATTGACATCGGCACGGACTACACTGGCACGATCACGCTTTGGGACGAGGACTACACGAGCTCCGAACCCATGGCTTCCGCGCAGGTCAGTCTGAGCGAAGCCGGAACCGGCGAGCACGGCACAGTGATGTCCGAGGGCGGCTGGTTCACAAACGCGGCGCTGGAGCATGCCGACTGGATCGTTGACCCCGGCCTTTTGGACTATGACGACATGATCTGGATCAGCGGCGACTATGAAGATGGCGATGACGAGTTCCACTACGACATCTATCTGCGCCCGTGGGGACTCTACTGGGATGACATGGAGGAAGATACATATCCCTACCGCTATACCGACTGGTATCTGCCTCTGATTGACGCAGGCAAGTCCATGCCGGATGCCATCGGAGAAGACGCTCCGGAAGGAGTTGCTCCGACGGAAGGCGCTCCGCTCACCCCGACGGACACGATGGCCTCCGGCGGCGACGGCATCGTGACGGAAGAGCAGGTGCAGAAGGGCTACGTCTGGATGAACGAGGTCAACAGGAATATTTTCGATGCAACTTACGATGATATTGTTGCTTACTTCGGCGTGGAAGGTCAGTTCGTCAAGGAAGAGTACAGCGACCACATGAAGGCAAACTACCGCTACTACAAATGGATCTCTGAGGACGACGACTCCCATTTCATCTACGTCAATTTCAAGGAGAACGAGTCGGGCGTTTATACGGTGAGTGCGTACAACACCAGCGGCTTCTCCGGCACAGAAGCCATCGAAAAGTATCTGGACATCGTGAAGGCCGAGGCCGCCGAGGCGAACAAGGCAGCGTCTGCAAACGCCGAGATGAAGGACTTCTCCGCGGAAATCGCCCAGTTTGCAAAAGACGATGTGAAGGTCAAGATCATGACGAAGATCCCGGTATCCGGCTGGTCGTTCGATGATAGTGGGCGCTGCCTGGTGGAAAACGACGATCCCACAGCGTTTGGTGCAGGTGCTATCCAGTTTGAGGTAAGGGAGAACGTTGAAAAATTTGATTCCTCCAAGGACAGCTTCGAAAACTATCAGGATATCGAAGACCGCGTGATCGGCGGCATCACCTTCCGCGGCCGCACCTATAAGTACATCGGCTACGAATGGATCCAGTATATCGCGCAGCTTGACGACAACCGCGCCCTTTCCATCGGGCTTCGGAATATGGACTGCGTCCCGGGAACGATGCCCGACATCATTCTCAACAACATGACGTTCCAGTAAGGGCAGCGTCCTTCTGAAAATTTGCACGAAAACCGGCTCCCGCTCCAATTTGGAGCGGGAGAATCCGGCTATTTGTGAAGAAACGGAGGTAATGCTGTGAAGCTCAAGGCGTTCCTCATCATGGCAGGTCTATGGATGGGGCTGTTCGGTCTGACCGCCTGCGGCGGCGCTGACGTGCGCACCTATCAGTACCCGGAGACAGCGGTCCTTTTTGACGACTTCCAGATCAAAAAAACCGTTTACAGCCCGGGGGTCATGAAGCTCTATTACCGCGGCGGGCAGTTCAAGGACACGCCCATCCGCTGCTACGATGCAAATTTTGAGGATCTGGGCGATCAGTTTGAATATTCCTTTCAAAACGGCGTTCTGACAGTTCAGGCGGATTTTGCCGAAAAAATCAGCGGGCTGACGATTGAGGACAGAGAACACGACGTTATCTATCATCTGCGCTATCTGGACTCTCCGCAGTTTGCGTGGCTGGCGGATACGTTCTGGCTGGACTACGGTATGATGACGATGGGAGACGAGGCGCGGTATTATAGCGATGCGGAGCGGCAGGCGCAGGCAGAGCGGGAGAGCGCCGAGCATGCGCAGACACGCGATGTTTTTGCGCTGCTCGAGGGCACGTGGATCTCCGAGGATGATCTGCAAAAATATGTGTTTTCTACGGACGCAGACGGGAGCGAATTGCGTGCGGCGGAGCTGTGGTTCGACGAAACGGAGCAGAAATGGAATGGCTGGGAGCTGTGCGTCGAGTCCGCGTTTCAGACGCCGTATTTCGGCGGCGAATACAGCGAGGACGCGGCGGAGCACCTGCAGGAGATCGTGCTGGGAAACAGCGATCATGCGGCGGCGGATCTGCACGTCCTGTACGATACGCAAAACGAGGTCATATTGGGCAGTGGGCTGACTTACCACAGAGAGTAGGACTACAGTGCCGTCAGGCACCGGCACAGGAAACGAGGAAAGAACATGGCAACACAAATCACAAATTATCAATGTCCCGCCTGTACGGGACCGCTCCATT
>OLGB01000592.1_pt1 | contig 50649 bp, 71 predicted proteins | sample 1605691 | NCBI WGS metagenome assembly OLGB01 (sample SAMEA3888925, study PRJEB22519) | human gut metagenome | biome: human gut; feature: human-associated habitat; material: faeces | place: Denmark | collected 2010
TCTATCAATAATCTTGCCATCTGTTTCTATCTCAAAGATTCTGGATTTTGCAATTGGATAATGATTTTCTATATCCTCCAAATATTTGCAAAAATGAAATCCATTTTCGCACATTTGCAATTTTCCGGTAATAGTGTATTTTTTACCGATTTCATAGCTCATATCACTATATGCAGATGACATATCCATATTCAGTGCTTTGTAACCTTTCATATATAATCCTCCTGTTATCTATGTTTGAATTTAATATGATAGATTTTTGAAAAAGAAAAACTCCCCCATCAGGGGGAGTTTATTATGCGGAGAACATTTCTTTTACAAATGGTGATTCCTTCTGAAATAAAAGATACAGTTCTTCTTTTGCTCTTGTAGCAGCAACATAAAACATTCTTCTCTCTTCTTCTATTTCCTCATCACTTACTGCTAATTTATAGGGTGTAACATCCTGGTCCGAATCTAAAAGAAATACAGAATTCCATTCCAATCCTTTTGCTCCATGATATGTAGACAGCGCAACACCTTCGGAAACATTATTCTTTTCTTTCAGCATATTTGCATAATCATCAGCAAATTCAAACCACTCATCCATGGTTTTAAAAGACACTGCTTCTTTTTTGATTTCATCAAAAGAAGTCTTAAGATTTTCCCAATCCCTATGCATGTATTCAGCATAATTCTCCAGCCAAATTTCGTACTCATTATCCAGAAGAAGTGCTGCAAAATCCTTTGGGGATTTATCTTTCAAGCGCTCAATAAGTTCGAAGAAGTCATAAATTTTACCAATCTGAAATGCAAAAGACCTTCCTCTTTCTTTCCCAATTCTTTTATAATAAGAAACCATTTCATATTTTGAAAGTTTTGGAATTTTTTCCAAATCTTCTTTTTTAAGAAATCTGGTAGGATGACTAAGAGCCTTTATGATATCTTCTCTTGTTCCTGCATCCTGCACGATTCTGTAATAAGTTTTTAAGTCATAAAAGAAAATCTCTTTATGAATATCTGGAAGGGCTTCCTTTGTATGAAAAGGAATATCTTCTTTCGTAAGGCGGCTAATCATAGGAATACCTTTCTTATTAATTCTGTATAACACAGCCATTTCTTCATAAGGAATGCCTTTTGCCCTACAGTCTTTTATTTTTTCAATAACATAATCAATTTCTTCCTCAGACGAAAAAAATCTCTGTCTTTTAACTGTTCCATCCTCATTCTTTGCTGCATTAAACTTTTTCTTAAAACGCACCTTATTATTTGCAATAAGTTTATCTGCCATTTTGATTATTTTTTTACCAGAGCGGTAATTTACATCAAGATAAAATGCTTTCGCATCCGGATATAGCTTTGTAAAGTTCAACATAATGGAAGAATCCGCAGAACGGAATCCATAAATACTCTGGTCGTCATCGCCGACAATACAAAGGTTTCCATATTTCTCTGAAAGCTTATAAAAGATTTCAGACTGAATGATGTTTGTATCCTGAAATTCGTCAATGATGATATAAGGAAAATAATCCTGCCAGTATTCCAGTTCCTGTTTATCTTTATTGAAAATGTTATTACACATAATCAGCATGTCATCAAAATCAATCTTGTTATGTTCTCTTTTGAATTCTTCATACTTATTAAACATTTCCTGAAAATTTACTTTTTCACTTCCGATATGACACTGACTGGTAAAGTCTGCAGAACTTAACTTAGCATTTTTTACGTAAGAAATCTCGCTAAGAATCTGTTTGCAAAAAGTATCCATATCATTATAAGGAACCTTGTCTTTCATCAATTCTCTAAAAAAGCGATATGCTTCCCATTCCTTTAAGATATTAGAAGCATCCAATCTGTCATGCTTTCGTAATACCGAAAAACATAAGGAGTGTATTGTCGAAAAGATTGTTCCTTTGTGGGAATACCGTTTTTCAAAACGCCCCTTCATTTCGTCAGCTGCTGCTTTAGTGAATGTGACTACCAATATTCTTTCAGGCGGAATACCTGTTTCTATCATATGATTTGTTCGCTCCAGAATAGTTGTTGTTTTTCCGGAACCAGGACATGCAATGACAATTACTCTTCCATTGACCTGATTAATTACCTGTTTCTGAGCTTTGGTAAATTCCATTTCAAAAATCTCCTTTCATCAATTCAAATTACCATTAATATGAAAGAAAAAATCTTTTTTGAATTTCGTCCCAATTCCAATTCTCCGTTTCCACCAAAATCTGAATCTCCAATTCCAAGATTTCAATTCAAAAACTTCAAATTTTCAAATTTTGAAAATTCAGGATTTCCCTAAAAAAAAAGAAGAAAATAAAACAAAACCCATAAAAGGATAAGCTTCAACTTCCACAGGTGAAATTAAAAGAGTTCCCTTCAGTTATAAGGAAATTGTCAGAGTGGTAACAGCTTCCGGCAAAGGAAAGGTTTCAAAATGATATCAGCCCATTAAAGCGAGACAAGCGAGGCAAAGCGAGACCTACGTGAAACAAGATTCATCCCCTAACTTAAATGATTCAAAGCAGGAAGGTTTTCCATTCTTCAAGGCTTGTGACAGTGTTTAGGCATATATGAAGGTATTTTGTACCATAAATGGGCAGTTATAAGTTTATAGGCCTAAAATCAGCGTATGATGCCTTAAAACAGCTTACAGGACTATATCCCCTATAAAGAAGCTTATAACCATACAAAATGAAGCCTATTGCCTTCCTGCAGGAAACATCTGCCTGTTCAGCCAATAACGTACATAGGGGAATGAGAAATGGGAGTTCTTAAACTCTGAAAACGGTATGTTTTTATTACAGTTTACGTATAAGTATCCTCTATAAATAAAAGATAGCCGGTAGCCTCCCTATAACCGAAACCTCTATTATATGTAATAAATACAAGGTCCTTAATAAAAAAAATCGCATGTATAAGCTTATAACTGATAAAATAAGCATCCGAATGGAATACCTCTATGAATATAAATAACGTTATAAATAAGTAACCGTAAGATAAACAAGGCAGCGATATGATAAAAATTGGATGGTTCTGCGTGAAAAAGCCCCCTGTCCTTGGGGATAGGGGGTTGGGGGTTGGGAGAAATCATAGACCTGATAAAAAGATAACCTATATAAAAAGAAGTTGATGCAGTGTTATCGCTGACTGCAGGAATGTCTCAAAAGACAGGAAACATGTACTGTTACACAAGCTGTAGGTTATCGAATTTCCATTTTATAAGTGTTCTTTTATGAATCACTTTTCTTTATTTGTTCTTGAATATTTTCTTGTTTCTTTCTTGGAACCCGTTGGCGGTGAAGCCGTGCAAGGCACGGGTACCGCTCAACGGGCATAGTTTGCCTACGAAACAGGCAGGCAGACAATGCAGAAAGCTTCCCAAGCCTAATATTTTTTATGAAAAAAAATAAAAGACTTTTTCTTCTTCTTTTTGCAAAATTGTTCAGGATTTATATCCTGTGTTGGTAACAGGCCCCATCTCAACACCAGCCGTTTCCGGCTAAAACAATTGTCCGCTCGTATTAATACCATTACCGAAGCCCTCGGAGTGTCCTCCGGTGTTCCCCCGCATCCTACTTTTAACCCGGTCTTTTAAGACCGCTCTCAGACGACTCTCTCTTTCCATGCCGTTGTGGTGTTCTTGAAAACAGTTCCATCTTCACATTAAAGACTTTCCTGCTTCCTTCAGGGTAATATTAACTCCCAGCGAACTTGAAGACCACTTCTGAACACAGTTTGCATCTTCCGTCTATGATGTATGCTTTGTAACAAAGCACTTAGGCAAAGGCCCTGCAATGCGCTTCAGCCCCTTTCGGGCATTCACAACATCCCACGTTGATGGATGCCGTTCCTGTCCGGACTGTTCCTACTATAGTCGGCCAGTCACACCTTTTACGTTTATACTGTACGAAGTCAGTGGCGAAATAAGGCTTTTTGGTATGAAAGCACATTATTTCACTTTCCGGAAGTAAGCATCCGGCTGCTGAACTTTCGGATAAGAGTTATCCGCCTGATGTTGTCCACATCAGATTTGCTCCCATTTTTGGTTTGCAAAATTAATATGAAAGATTGAAATTGAAAAAATTGGTCTTCTGCATAAAAAAAAGAACCCATTATAAAATGAGTTCTTTTCTTTTATTAGATTTTTGTATCTGCATATGCCTGGATATAATCCGTGAAATCATCTTCTGTAAATAAAACAAAAGTAATTTCATAATTTTCATCCGGATATCGCTTTTCGAAATCCTTAATGGCAGAAATGGCAATTTTCGCTGCTTCTTTTACGGGAAATTTATAAATTCCAGTTGAAATAGAAGGGAATGCAATTTTGGTAAGGCTATTTCTTCTTGCGAGTTCCAAACTGTTTGTATATGCTGTATAAAGCATTACGGGAGCTACTTCCGGATTTTCAAGATACTTAGGACCTACTGTATGAATAACATTCTTACAGTCTAAATTGTAAGCTTTGGTAATTTTGGCTTCGCCTGTCCGGCATCCACCCAGGGTTTTACATTCTTCCAAAAGTTCGTGTCCGGCAGCCTTATGAATGGCTCCGTCAACTCCACCTCCGCCAAGAAGTGTTTCATTGGCAGCATTAACAATTGCATCATATCCTGTAATCTTTGTAATATCTCCTGTCATAAAATATAGCTGAATCATCTTTTTCTCCTTTATATTTTATTTATTCTCCTTTTTCCCAAAGGAAAGGAGAGTCATGTCTTACATAATCTGCATATAATGTAGAAGCCACAGATTCCTGCACTTTCAGAATATTAACAATGCTGCTTTTTTCATCTTTGTATGCATCTAAAATCTCATGCATATGATAATAAACATCGAAAGCAGAACAAGTTTCCGGATACAGCTCATTAAATCTGGCAGCAATACGAACAGAAATCTTTTTGGGTAATCCAAAGTTCTTTGCCACACTTCTGAAACAGTCATCAGGGAAGTTGACAATAATCTTGGTAAGTTCTTCCATCCTTTCCATATCCTTTTTGAACATGGCATTCATTTGAGGAAGTTTTCTTTCAAAATCAAGGGCTGTTTTCTTCCCCATATGCTTGATACTTACGCCTTTTTCGCATCTCATTTTCTTTCCATTAATGAGAAAATAAGGATAAGCACTTGCGTTTGTATCGCCAATATCAGATGTCAGGAAATCAATGCCAGATTTTACTTCAGTAGCACGGCTTCCCAGTTCTTCCAGACGGTCCTTCATGTCTTCTTCCATATCTTCTTCATTTAAGAGCCATGAAAAGTTGATATATTCGTGAGAGGCTACACCATTGACAAATTCAGACATCGGATAGTCATACTGCATTACCTTATTTAATCCTTCCATAAGCTCATCTGCCGGAAGAATTGCATACACTCCGGATAACATAGCGGAGATTTTTTCATCTCTGATAAGGATTTTACATTTTCCGTTATATAATTTTAAGGCCTTTGTGATAAATTTTAATTTTTCATCTAACGGCATAATGTTGATACCCGGCTTTTCGACTGTGTTTGTAAAGGTGCGGCCTGCTAATCCTGCTCGGTCAAGCATGCTATCTACAGACGTATACCTTAAAGGATATGCTTCTCTTTTTCCTTTCTTGATATAAGATAAAAAGATTTTGGTATCTTCAAGGGTACTTTTTACGGCATCTTCACTTGCAAGAATATTGTTCTTTTCCATAAAAGATGCTAAATCTTCATTTTCGTCTTTTGTAAACACACGACACTTGCTGATATCTGTTTCAATCCATTCGTCATTTTCTTTCCTGTTCTCAAGATATTCCTTCATTTCATTTTCAGTATTCAGTTTTAATGTTTCTAAATCCTTAATTAAAATCATTTCTTTATCCTCCATATTGTCTTTGATGCAATTAATATGAAAGAAATTTCAAAAAAGAAAAGCTCTCCGTTACCGGAGAGCTTCCATCTTTTGTTTAGCTGTTCTACGAACACGCCAGTCTTCATCATTAATCAAAACATCCAAACCGTAGCCCTGTTTTGCTACTGCGGCACGAACATCACAGTCTTCATCATTAACAAGAATATCCAAACCGTAGCCCTGTCTGGCTACTGCGGCACGAACATCACAGTCTTCATCATTAACAAGAATATTCAGACCGTAGCCCTGTCTGACTACTACTTTGCGGACACACCAATTTTTATCATGAATAAGAATATCTAAACCATATCCCTGTTCGGCCACTGCTCCACGTACACGCCAATTTTCATCATGAATAAGAATATCTAAACCGTAGCCCTGTCCAGCTACTGCTGCCCGAACATACCAGTCTTTATCATGAATAAGAATATCCAATCCATAACCCTGTTCTGCTACTGCCACACGTACCCATAGGTCTTCATCATTAATTAATTTATCCAAACAAAGCCCTTGGGCCGCTAATGCCTTTCGACAACATCGACTCTTTTTCAGAATATGCTCTTTATTATTGACAAAATACTGATGAATTTCTTCCTTAGACAATTCCCGCATTAACATAATTGATTCAGCACAAGATTTATCACATTCATCAATAATCTTGCCCTCTGCTTCTATTTCAAAAATTCTGGATTCCGTAATTGCATAATGATTTTCTATATCCTCCAGACATTTGCAGAAATGAAATCCATTTTTGCACATTTGCAATTTTCCGGTAATAGTGTATTTTTTGCCTATCTTATAAATCATATCACCATATGCAGATGACATATCCATATTCAGTGCTTTGTAACCTTTCATATATAATCCTCCTGTTATCTATGTTTGAGTTTAATATGATAGATTTTTTTAAAAAGAAAAACTCTCCATTACTGGAGAGTCTTTAACTTTATCAAAGATTTTTTAATTTTTGTGTTTTATTTAAGATAATTTATATTTATCTCTTGCTGCAGAGCGAAACATCATAAAAAGCATTTCCGATAATGGTTTTTCTCTATTTCTGCGTTTTGCCTTTTTAATTACCTCCAAATTGCGCCAATTATTTTCTGTTGGTACAATTACCCCAACAAAATATGAAATTTCTTTCTGCACAATCATATATACTTCCTTGGGCATTACAAGATAATTGTAATCACCAATAAAATTTAATCCATGTCCAGAATGAAAATCTTCAACAGAAGACTTTATTTCATAACAATAAAAATCTCCTTTTTCAATTCCAGAAACTGTATTATTCACCGGTTTAAATCTTATATAATCTACCCTGATTGCATGTCCTGTAGCATAATCAAATGTGACTTCTTTAGCCATATAAATTCTTGTATCATTTTTAGGATTAATATATTTTTCTAATAAAAAAGAAAGTTCTTTTGTAATCTCTGTTCGCTTACTCATATTTTCTCCGTTAGCCTTTTATTTTATATATTTTAATATGAAAGAAAACTCTCCATTACTGGAGAGCTTCCATCTTTTGTTTAGCTGCTCTACGAACATGCCAGTCTTCATCATTAATCAAAACATCCAAACTATAGCCCCGTTTAGCTACTGCCTCACGAACAAACCAGTCTTCATCATGAACAAGAATGTTTAAACCGTAGCCCTGTTCAGCTACTGCGGCACGAACACGCCCGTCCTCATCATGGATAAGAATGTTTAAACCATAATTTTGTTCAGCTACTGTTCTACGTACACACCAGTCTTCATCATTAATCAAAACATCCAAACTATAGCCTTGTTTAGCTACTGCCTCACGAACAAACCAGTCTTCATCATGAACAAGGATATCTAAGCCGTAACCCTGTCTCGCTACTGCGGCACGAACACGCCCGTCCTCATCATGGATAAGAATGTTTAAACCATAATTTTGTCCGGCTACTACGGCACGAACATCACAGTCTTCATCATGGATAAGAATATCTAAACCGTAACCCTGTCCAGTTACTGCTGCACGAACACGCCAGTCTTCATCATGAACAAGAATATCTAAACAAATCCCCTGGTCTGCTAATGCTTTTCGACAATGCCAGTTTTTATCCAAAATACGCTCTTGATTGTCAATAAAATACTGACGGATTTCTTCTTTTGATAGCTCTCGGACTAAAGTAATGGATTCAGAACAGAGTACACTACATGCATCAATAATCTCGCCTTCTGCTTCTATCTCAAAGATTCTGGACCTCACAATCTCGTAATAATTTTCTATATTCTCCAGACATTTACAGAAATGAAATCCATTTTCACACATTTGCAATTTTCCGGTAATAGTATACTTTTTACCGATTTCATAGCTCATATCACCATAGGCAGATGACATATCCATATTTAATGCTTTATAACCTTTCATATATAACCCTCCATTTGTCTATGTTTGAGTTTAATATGATAGATTTTTGAAAAAGAAAAACTCCCCATTACTGGAGAGCTTCCATCTTTTGTTTAGCTGCTCTACGAACATACCAACTTACATCATGAACAAGAATATCTAAACCGTAGCCCTGTTTTGCTACTGCAGCACGAACATCACAGTCTTCATCATTAACAAGAATATTCAATCCATAACCCTGTTTGGCTACTGTTCTACGAACACACCAGTCTTCATCATTAACTAAAATATCCAAACCGTAGCCCTGTTTTGCTACTGTTGCCCGAACATCGCAATTTTTATCATGAATAAGAATATCCAAACCATACCCCTGTTCTGCTACCACGGCACGTACCCATGGGTTCTTATCATGAATTAAAGTTTTTAAGTCATAACCTTGCTTGGCTACTGCGGCACGAACACGCCAGTCTTCATCATGGATAAGAATATTCAAACCATAATTTTGTCCGGCTACTGCGGCACGAACACGCCAATTTTCATCATTAACTAATTTATCCAAACAAAGCCCTTGGTCCGCTAATGCTTTTCGACAAAGATAATATTTTTCCAAAATATGCTCTTGATTATCTACAAAATACTGACGAATTTCTTCCTTAGATAACTCTCGAATTAACGTAATTGATTCAGCACAAGATTTATCATATTCATCAATAATCTTACCCTCTGCTTCTATTTCAAAAATTCTGGATTTTGTAATTGCATAATAATTTTCTATGTTTTCCAATTCTTCACAAAAATGAAATCCATTTTTGCACATTTCTAATTTTCCGGTAATAGTGTATTTTTTGCCTATCTTATAAATCATATCACCATGTGCAGATGACATATCCATATTTAATGCTTTGTAACCTTTCATATGTATCCTCCTGTTATCTATATTTGAGTTTAATATGATAGATTTTTCAAAAAGAAAAACTCCCCCATCAGGGGAGTTTGTTATACGAAAAGTCATTATCTATATTCCATAGTTTTTAATATACTAAACCTATATTTATGTTACGTAATTTATTACGTGCTATTTTTCGAACCCACTGGTCTTTATCATGAACTAAAATTTTAAGTCCATAACCTTGTCTTGCCACCGCTTCTCGAACCCATGAACTTTTGTCATTAATCAGAATATCCAGTCCATATCCTTGTGTTGCCACTGCTGTTCGAACAGTTGGGTTTTCATCTTCGATTAAAACATCAAGACCATATCCCTGTCTTGCTACAGCAGTTCGAACACGACTGTCTTTGTCTTTAATCAGTGTATCTAATCCATATTTCTGCTCTGCTACAACTTCTCGGATAAATGGGGAGTTGTCTTTAATAAATATATCCAAGCCATATTTTTGTTCTATTACCGCTTTTCGTACATAAAAATCTTCATCATACATTAAGAAGTCTAAACCATAGCCCTGTTTGGCTACTTCTATGCGTACCAATGGGCTTTTATCATTGATTAGTGTATCAAGACTATATTTTTGTCTTGCTACTGCAGCCCTGACTTCTTCCATTTCGTCATGTATTAAAGTGTCTAAACTATATCCCTGAAGTGCCACATTTGCTCTGACATATGGGTCTTCATCGTGAACAAGTTTTTCTAAACAAAATCCTTGACTCGCCAAAGTTGCTCTGTTTATTGCATTTTTTTCTAAAATTTTTTCCTGATTATCACAAAAGTACTGTCGGATTTCTTCTTTGGGAACTTTTCGAAGCAACATTATTTTTCTTGCTTGATATCTGTCTGAAGAATAACCTACCTTAAAAGGGCTTACTTCTTTAGCTTTCACTTCATAGATTTGAGCTTCGTTAATAAAGCAGGCATATATATCTTCTAATGCTCCGAAAAAAATATAGCCAATATCCGTTGTATAAAAAATTTTCAAAGGTATCGAATATTTCTTTTTGACTTCATATGCTTTGCCCTCCATTATTGATTGGATAAGCAAGTCTGATTTAAGTTTCATTTCAATCATATCTTCATTTAGTGCTATATAACCTTTCATAATTTGTATACCTCCACTGTTTTATTTTTAATATGATAGATAGGTTTTTTCTTTTCTAAAAATCTTACATATTAAATAAAAATAGACAAAAGGAGTGTAAATAATGTATAAAAACAAAAATGAAAGAAAGAAAAGGCCATTATTACCTGATTGTTTATATCAATTTTCTTTAGATAATAAATTGGTTGTAAATGAAAATGTTGTTGTTTTTGCTGATAATGGTAAAAAATATGTTCTGGGAGATATTTTCAACAAAAAATATCATCAGAATGTTGATTACACAAATATGGTTTCGGAATATGAAATTCCTGGTGAATATAGACCATTCTGTAAATGCAGAAAAAGCCACAGTTTAATATGCTGCAGCAAAAAAGGTAATATTTCTATTATCAGCCCCGGAAATTGGCATAGCAAAAATCCTTGTAAAGTTATTTCCTTGAGAATTGATGCCACAGAATTGTGCAATCTTTTACTTGGAAAATCCCAGACAAATTTTCTTCCATTAAATAAACAGATGCATGTATTTGCTGTTGCAGAGTACATGTATCGGAATGCTTCAAAGTATGAATTAAACCCAGATGAAATGTATACTTTGGGTTTGTTGCATGATGTTGGTTATCTATACGGCTCTTTTGGACATGGAATAAATGGAGCAAATTTATTGGAAGCTGATGGATACATTTTTTCAAGCGAAATTCGTTATCACGGAAAATATCAGCAGGAATATTCTTCTCCTGCCCTTTCTTTATTAAACGAAGCAGATATGCAGATAAATTCCTATGGCGAATTTGTGGGATATGATGCCCGCTTAAAAGAAATTGGAGAAAGATACGGCTTTGATTCCAAGAACTATGAATATAGCAGTAAATTGATTAATCAATTAAGAAACGGAGGAATTACAAATGAAATATCATAATATTACGAAGGACGATATGTTAAACGGCGATGGATTAAGGGTTGTTCTATGGGTTTCCGGGTGTTCCCACAAATGTCCAGGATGCCAGAACCCCATTACATGGAATCCAGATGACGGACTGGAATTTGATGAGTCGGCCTGGAATGAGATTAAAGACCAGCTTAGTAAAGATTATATTTCCGGAATTACTTTTTCCGGAGGAGACCCATTGCATGAAAACAATGTAAAAGAAATTAAAGAATTGATTTCGAAAATCCGTTCTGAATTTCCTAATAAGACTATCTGGCTATATTCTGGCTATACTTATGATTACCTGAAGGGGTCTAAAAAAGCATTAGACAAAATCAGACTGGAAGTGGCAGAAAACTGTGATGTGTTTTGTGATGGACCTTTTATTGAAAGTCTAAAAGACAATAATTGTCACTGGGTAGGTTCCAGCAATCAGAATGTAATTCATATGAAATAAAACATAAAGAAAAACCTGCTTCATTTAGAAGCAGGTTTTTTTTGTTTACTTTATAATATCTGAATAATTAAACATGGCATTGGAGCCGTTTGTTACCTTCGGCAATACTCCATCCCATTTCTCTAACATTTTCTGTGTGAAAATATTATTATTTAATGAATCACTAATAGTCCTGTTTGCGTCTGCTTCTGCTTCTGCTTTAATTTTCAACGCATCTGCTTCTGCCTGCGCATCAATGACTTTGGCTTTAGCATCTGCTTCTTTCTGAATAATTTTAGCATCTGCTTCTGCCTGCGCTTTATCTACTGAAGTCTGATTCTGAATCTGTGTTGTTTCATAAGCAATCTGGGCATTCTGCTTTTCTGCAATTGCCTGATTGTAAGTTTCTTCGAAGTCAATATTAGAAACGGATACTTTATAAATATATACCGTTCCTTCTTCATATTTTTCATCCAAAGATTTCTGTAACTCCTGCTGAATACGAGGTTCCACAATAGCCCTGCTGGTAGCATCTGTTGAATTATATTCCTTGCTGACCACTTTTACTGCGGAATTAACAAGAGGTCCACTAATGAGTGAATCCTTATAATTTGACACATGAGCATAAATCCATGCAGCTCTATCCGGGGAAATGGAATATGTAATCGTGATATTTTCATAATAGATTGCAGTTCTTTCACTGGTTTCGCTCCAAATCTGGCCATCCACATTCAAATCCCGCTGCTTAGTATTTACTTTCTGAATACTTTCCAAAAATGGAATTTTCCATGCAAAGCCGGGAGCTGCAGTTTCGCTCTTAATCTGTCCTAAATATGTTCTGACTCCAACTTCGCCGGTTGAAATGATAGTAAAGCTGCATCCGAAGATGAAAAGAGCAATACCTGCAATCATCAGAATTCCTGCATACCACTTAAATTTCTTCTTCGAGATATTGGTATTCTGGAAATCAATGATTTCTTTTGAACACGCCATAATAATTCCACCAAACGTCAAAATTAATCCAATAGATAATACAATAATATTCATCTTTTTCTCCTTAATATATTGTTTTTTATTTTATAACTGCATCCGCAGATATAATCACATAGCTGCTGCCGTATTATGCCGATATAATTCTGATACAGCATATTTCTTATTACCAAGATAAGCTCGTTTAACTTTTTCTTTTTTCTGTTTTGATAAATCTTCCAGAATTCTCTTTTCCGTATCTGACAGGAAAATTTTTCTTCCATCATAAATGTAATACGGGTTCTTGGTTTTATAGTCGATAACAACATAACCAAGATAATCAATTCCGCCAATGCCTATTTTCTTTTCTGGATTTCCATAGTATTCATAAATTCTTGGAACTCCATTCTGGCCAATTACGATTCGTCTGTTTGTTATTTTCATGTTTTATCCTCCATTTTTCTGAAATATAAAATTAATATGACAGAAAATCTAATTTTGAAACATAAAAATGCCGTAGGCATGCTTTCGTTTCATTTTTTCTCACAAGGTTCAGCGCAAAAATAATGCACTACACCCTTTTTGCGATTTCTTCAAAAAGAAAAACCTTCCGCAAGGCGGAAGGTTAAAAAGCAGAAACTGCATTACATTGTAAAATCCTCAAGCTGGCTGAAAATTTTGTCTTTTGCCGAAAAATCCTTTTCATCCAGGTTAATTCGTAATTCCAGCGGCTTTGATAAGTTCATGGAAAAAATACCCATGATAGATTTTGCATCCACAATGTATCTGCCTGATACCAAGTCACAATCATACGGTAACTTAGATACTACATTTACAAATTTCTTTACTTTGTCAACAGAATTTAAGACTACGTTAAAATTCATTATTTTTATCTCCTTTGTTTTTTCTTTTAATATGACAGACTGGTTTTCTATTTTTCCTTTTTTATAAAATATAATGTTATAGGTAGGTCAGAGAATGCCTGCAGAATAATAAAACGGACGATATTCCAATCCATTTTATCGTGTTTGCATCCGATATGCGGAACCAAAATGCTTTTGATGTTATTTTGCTCAATAATTTCTTTTGCATCCATCAAAGAATACATAAGATTATCATATGTGGCAGGTTCTTTCGCCGTTTCTTTGGTTCCCAAAAGAATAAATGGATAATCTTTGTTATTAGTGTAAAAAGCTCTTTTTTCTTCATCGAAAGAATAATTGCAAATTTCAGGATACTTTTCTTTTAATTCTTTTGCCAGACCAGCTCCCATAGACAGGTCTTTTGTAACGCATATCATGCGACATGCCATCTGGTAATTCCATATATCTCCTGTGCATTCCACAGTTTTACATGTCGATTTGTTATTTTTAAGAAATTCTGTAAAATTGTCATTCTGCTGGAGGCCTTCCAGTAAATTTACTTTAGAAAATATACGGAAGTTTTCTTCTGTTTCCGGAATATCCCATTTTTTTAATGCATTCTTCAGTTCTTCTTTATTTGCCTGTTTTACAATAATATTTTTATTTACATCCTGAAGCCGGATAATATCATTATCTGTATATCCATATAATTCTTTTTCTTTATTGAAAGTTTTTATGCCATTTAAGATATTATCTGCAAATGTTTTAGTTTCTTCAATTCCTTTTTCATCCGGCATAATGGTCATGCAATGTAATGCCATTGTTTTAATAGTCGCCATAATTTCTTTCAAATCTTTTACAGATATACTCTCATCAATCATTTGTTTCTCCTTTCGATTTCAAAACTTTTATAATTTCTGGTGGATATTTGGGATAGAATCTTTTCAGGTAATCATCCAGATTTGTCATTACTGATGTCTGAATCAGATATTTTCCTTCATATTTACATAATTTTCCTGAAACCTGATATTTCAGAATATCGGAAAGTCTTGGGAGCAGATAATAGATGGGCTTACGTAATCTTATTTCGAAACCGTTTTCTTTGTTTTCCTGATTATGAGCCTCCTTATCATTTTTCCGGCGTTCATCTGCGTTATCAGGAATTATGTAACTGATTTTCGTCCAATTGTTTCTATCTGTAAACATATTCAGAAAAAGATTATATAGATTTTCTTCATTTTTTTCGGTGCCATTACAGTCAATAAAAATAAGAAATATATCTTCATTTTCTGTTTCGGCAATCAACGTATGACTAATTTGAGGAATACAGCCCAGTACCCCATTAAGGAGAATATTAATGGCTGTATTTATTTCTTTACAATCTTCTTCTTTATGTCGGTCAAAGATGTCAAATAATATCTCATCAGCTTCTTTACCGATAGCAAAGATAATATAATCATCTTCGTTTTTATACATCATAATGTTTTTCTCCTTTTTATCTTGTTACTTTATTTAATATGCTATATTTTTCCAAAAAGAAAACCCTGGAACATTCCAGGGCCTTTTTTCCGCAATATAATTTTTCATACTGCAAAGTCATATGCTTCGCAGGTTATTTTCTGGAAATCTTATTTTTCCAGAAGTAATTTTTTTCGTTGATTCTGTTGTCTGAATAGTGAGATATTGGAATTATTTCAGCAATTTACTAAATTCCTCTTCACTGATATGAAGAAGTTTTGCAGCTACCGATATGGGTAATTCACCAGCATGAACCAAATCTATCAATTCAGTCTTCTGCTGATTAAGAATTTCAGCCTTACCAATTTCAATACCCTCAGCTTTACCCTCAGCCTTACAAATCTCACCATATTTATTCTGGTCAAACTCTGTCAGAACCATATCTTTCACCTCTCTGCGATGTTTAGAAAGTACGCTTGCAAGAATATTCTTTTCAATACACTCATCAATAGCGCTGTCTACAGCATCCGGAAATTATTTAGTTTACTTATATGATAACTTATTTTGAATGTAATGTAAACCTTTTGCGTAAAAGACTCGGATTTTTTATGCAGAAAGTTTACTATCACAGACAATTCCTGTATTATATAATTAACAAATAAATAAAACTAAAAAAATAATGAGGAATACACATGTGTAAGACAATTAAATTTCATAAAAAGCTGACACCAGAGCAAATTAATGATTTATATGATGACGAGGAATTATTTAAGAACTTCATCAAAGAAAATGAAAATAACGAAAGGATTTCTGATTTAATTAAGAAATACAGAAATCTGGATGAAGAAATGAAAACTTTATGTTACAGGAATTCCATAAGAAATGCAGAGACTGACGCTTATACGGAAGAAAATCTTAGAAAAGTAAGCAAGGTAATGCAGATGGGTAAAGAGCTTGCCGGTATTAAAACAAATATTTTGGAAGGATATTAAGCCAAAAAAATAGAGAAGGATAATCTATGAAAGTAAAATTTTGTTACGAAAGAGATATTTCTTGCTGTAATGAATGTTCTTTTTGTGAACATGAAAGAGGCCATGAGAATTTCACTTATTGTGGATTAATGGTTCATGATTTGTCATATGATGCAATAATTGAAGATTGTTGTGAAAATATCCACCCCAAATGTCCATTTGTTTCTCAAAATGCTCAGGAATTATTGATGTTAAGTCCCAGACAGAAAGAGGGTAATGAGTCATATAATGGATATATTTTTACTTCAGATATAAATTGAGCAAATACCGCAAAATAAAAATCACCCGACATTCCAAGAAAAATCTTGTATCGGGTGATTTGTTTTAATGATAATCTTTAAGTTTATGCTTCCTTCTGAAGAGCATATAACTCATTAAAGAAGTCATCCATGTCATAGATGAATGATACCTTTTCTTCTGTGGTTTTAATATAGTTGGTAATAATTTTCCGTCCTGTAGAATTCTGCATTCTGGAAACAATTCCAACGACCTGATTGGCTTTTCTTTCGATTTCTCCCATTTTGGATTTTGCGGCCATCGCTTTTTCCGGTCTGGTGCAAATTCGTTCATAAATGCGGGTATTTTCCAATGCTCCCCCCAGAACATGTGCAAGTTCATAAGCATCTCTGGGGTAATTAAGCAGTGCAGCCATCAGTTCTTCTTTGTTAAAACTTTCATAATTTTTCATTTTCAATCCTCCATAAATGTATACTGCCCCCGGAGCCGGAATGCAGTAAAACAACACACTGGCTCCAGTGACCATTTAACATTAAATGGATTTTTTAACGGCGGTAACGGGGTTCGAACCCGTGTGCTGAGAGTCAAAGTCTCATGGCCAGCCCCTGGCCCATACCGCAATATTTATTCTCCTGTTGACTATTAACAACATTAATATGATAGAAAAAATAAATTTAAAAATAAAAAAGACAGCTTATGCTGTCTTTTTGAAAGTTTCTATAAAAGCTTCCAGATTTTTACCTCCGGGGATTGCAAAAATAACATTTTGAAATACTCCATTATATTTTTCCAGAAGTTTCATAAAAAATACGGAAACCATTCCGGCATCCTGACCAAATGCTCCACATCCAAAAGCTCCCAAAATAAGAGTTTCTACTTGATTATCTGCTGCCATTTTCAATACAAATTCTATTCTGGAAGATAAGGCATCCAGATTTTCCTGATTAGTAGCCTGCATAGCATTTTTATTTGGTGCAGCACAGGTGATAACATCTGCCTGTATTGTGTCCTGATTTTTTATAAAAATAATATCAGGAGAATAAAGACCTCTGTTATAATATAATCCATGGTTTGTATCATACTTATTTCTTTCATATACATCAAGCATATTACTTAAAACGGGATATAAGATAGATTCGTGGCAAATAGCTTCTTCCTGAGCTATACTTCCTCTCAAAAAACCTCCTCCCGGACTTGTGAAGCTTGCAAAATTAAGAAGGCATGTCTTTCCGATATTATTTTCGAAAACTGCAGAAACACTGTCTTTTGCGATGACGGAAATATTGGTATTTTCATATCTTTTTTCTGCTATTGTCGGGCTTTCATCATTATATTCCGTCGTTCTTTTCTGACATTCCTTAATTTCTGCGGCATATTCTCCTGATATCCTGATGTAAAAATCTACCGCTTTATAACTTCTCAGCCTTTTTTCTTCTTCATATGGTGATTCTTCATAATATTCTTCATCACAGTCATTATAAGAAAGATTTAATAGTTCCAGAACATCTTCTGTTCTTATGAGTTCATCTCCATTTGTGTAATACTCATCACAATCCGAAAAACTATATGCAAAAATATCTTCTGCCATTTTCTTTCTGTCCGTGGTGTATTTTCTGATGATATTTATTATCTCTTTGGCATTTTTTAATTCTGAAATTTCTTTTATTACTTCATCTTTTATGAATAACATTCTAAATTCCTATCTCAAATTTTAATTGAGGATTCCTTTCTTTAATAATTTCTCTTGGATAATCTATGATTTTAATATCATCGACTGTCATATCGAAGAAATTCTTTTTTTCCGGATTTATCCATACTTTAGGATTGCAATCGACAGGAATCCTTTTCAGCATTTCTTTTACCTGTTTTGTATGTCTGTCATAGATTTGGATATTATCTACAAACCATGTGAATTTTCCGGGTGTATATCCTAAATGCCTTGCTACAATACAAAGAAAAACAGCATATTGCACCTGGTTAATGCATCCAGCAGTAGCAAAGTCGGAACTTCTTTGAAATAGACACATATCCAGATAATCTATATGGTCTTTACCATGCCGTACATTCCATACAGTCTGATAAGCACAAGGCTTTAAGCCGTGAGGCTGTTTAAAATCTTCTTCCTGCCACATGTTGATAATATGCCTGCGCCCATCCGGGTCCTTTTTAATTCCCTCAAGAAGATTATTCATCAAATTATGCTTCCGGATTGTTTCTCCGTAACAGCATCCAATAGTTCTGTTTCCAATATCCCATTCATCCCACCATGTAACTCCATACTTTTCTGCCAGAATATCAAGACTATTGCTCTGGTCCTGGTAAATCCATAAAAGTTCTCCAATAGCACTTTTTACTGCAATAGGACGAAGAGTAATAATAGGAAATTCTCCATTAGATAAATCATAAGTACACATTGCATGATTGATAGACAACGTATGTGCGGGAGTGCCATCTGCATAATGTGGTCTTGGAGTAATATCCATGCAGCCTTCTTTCAAGATTTTCTTAAATAAAGTTTTTGTATATTTGTCGCCTTTTGTCATTTTTCTTCTCCTTTTTTCATTCATTAAAATTAATATGAAAGAAAAATTTATTTTGTTTTTGGCGGCATAAGATATTTGAAGTTTACCATGGCTTGGTAGTCCTCTTCATGAATATATAGGTTAGACTTATATATAGCATTATTTTCTATTTTTCCTATTAGAATATGGTCTCTTTTTCGATACAGGTATATGGTATCATTTATTTGTTCATATTCGTATCCCTCTATCAGCTGTATTCTCATATTTTTCCCTCCGAATAAAATATTACTATATAAAATAATGTTTGTAAACAAAAGAAAACCCTCCATTGGAGGGTTTCCTTTTTACATACCAAATGTGGCATATTGTCCGTAAAAACATTCCGGAGCATATCGCATCCAATTTTTATGTAATGGACTTTTTCTATCCAGAATTTTTCTGAAGAATTGTATAAAGCGTTCATACTCTCTCTTTTTCATTGGAAACTGCGCCAGAATACTGCTTTTATTCAGTTTATCATAACAAAAAGAAGGGTCTATTCCTATTTTTGCATTTCCTTTTTCAGCCACTATCATAATTCTGATTTTGTTTCTGCAGAAATTTAGCCAATAATCGCCGCCGGAATACATGTTGAGTAAATCACCCTTGGAAAAGTTATCAAAGAAATGATATTCCTTAAGAATTTGCAAAAACTCGTCTGCCTGCTGCACTTTAACGTCTTTAGAAAACGAAGTCAAAGCTTTTTGAAGCAATTCTTCTCGTTCTTTTCTTTCTTTTGCATTCATTTATATCCTCCATTTTTTGTAGAATTCGTTAAATTCCTTTTTTAAAAGTTCTATGTTTCCATTATAATTTCCCGCATTAAATACTGGTATTTTGAGGTCTATGGCAATTCTGAGTGCTTGTGCCGTGCCGCCTATCCTATCTCCATTTGGAGTGTAGCAGATTACAAACCTCACAGGAGTTTTCAAATCTTTTCCTAAAATTTGATAGCCATTTCGAGCCATTAGGTTTTTTACAGAAGATTTTGCAGAAGCTATAGCAGGGTTATAATGAATTGCCAGATTATATGCCTCAGAAGATATTTCATATAATGGAGACTCTGAATAATTGAATCCTTTCCATGGCAAATAAATTTCTTTCTGTCCATGAACCATGTCGCATCCCTTTTCAAAAGCGTCATCAGTTCCATCGACTGCTCCTGAACGAAGGATATATCCATGTGCTGCTAAAAAAGCTCCTATCTGTGTAAATATGTTTAATATTTCATGTGGAGTTTTCCGACTGCCTATACCTGCATAATAAACATTCATATTTTTATTTATTGATTTTAATGATGATTTCGCTCAGGTCATTAAAAATCTGCATAGCCTCCTTCTTTCCATATAATTTTATTAACTTTTCTTTTATTACAGCTATATGCTGACTGCGATTCAATATATTGGCAATTTCACCCGCTTTTCTTTTGTCGCATGCGTGATTTCTTCGGATGATTTCTTTGGAAATGCTGCCTTTTTTCAAATCAGCCGGAAGTTTATTTCTAAATTTTAGAGATGATAAATCTGGATTTTTGATAGATAACTGTCTTACTACATTATATCCACGTTTATTCCAGAACCGGATAGTAGTGTCATATCCTGTATCCTGACTTATGATAATGAATCTGTTCTCTAAAGAAATGATATTTCCCAGAACAGTGCATAGCTGAAAGTCTAATGAATTCTTCGTTCCATTTTCAGCTTCAATAAATACAATTTCTGCATTATTTGTTCTAATTTGTTCAAGAACATTTATAGAAATTTTATTGGCAGATTTGGAATAAAAAAGATAAATTATATCATTTGGAGCTATTTTTTCTATACCGTCCAACCCGCTATAACTAACATTTTCATAGTCTATTAGATAAATCATGATTTCTCCTTTCTTTTCTTTAGATAATCTTAATATGATAGAAAATAGCAAAAGAAAAACAGGAACCCATGTTCCTGTTTTATACTTATTAAGCAATTTCTGCTTCCATTCTGTCAATTTTTTCTGCTTCCTGCTCACGCAGCGTTCTCACTGTAGGAATACCATAATGGCGTCCGAACTTACAGATTTTGCAGTCACAGCGGATTTTACCCTTGGAATACTTCCCATCAATATTGTACCAACTACAATTATTAATGCTTCTGGATAATGCTTTCTTTCGACAGATACTTTTATGTTTCACATATCTGAAATATCCATTTGAACGTTTCATAATATTCCTCCTTACATATATGCGAGCTTTAGAGTAAGCGCAGCTTTTCTGTCATTATTGCTTCTGAATCCCATATCCCTTGTTCCTGTATTGAATCCATTAAATCCACGGTTTCTATTATTTCTTTCTCTTTCTTTCATTTTCTTTTTGGTTAAATGTGCCATAGCAGTAGTACCTCCATTTGTCATATAGTTATTTTTAATATGATAGAAAAAAACAAAAAGAAAACCTTTCATGATGTCTCATAAAAGGTTTTCCACAATAAGGGGGACTTGAAGGGCCGCTAATGCGGCAATGTTCTTAACAGGAGTCGAACCTGTAATAAAAGGGCCGTAACCTTTTGGTTTATCCGTTTAACCTATAAGAACAAGCGCTGCAACTGAGATTTGAACTCAGAAGCCCAATAAAGGACTACACCCTTAGCAGGAGTGAGGGACACCAGTTACCTTTATATTGCAGCATAAACGCTGTTATTCAGATTCGAACTGAAACACCGGGTTTCCCCGACTACTTTCGGTTTTCAAGACCGTTGCCTTACCAGTTAGGCTTATAACAGCATAATGTGCCAGACAGGAGTCGAACCTGCGTAAGTCCGATTAAAAGTCGAATGCATAGCCGTTTTGCTACTGACACATAAATATTTCATAAAAAGAAATAAAATGGCGGAAATGGGAGTCGAACCCATTATCTTCTGGTTATGAGCCAGATATGATATTCCGTTTCACTCTTCCGCTATAAATAAAAGCCGATAAAAGGAATCGAACCTTTATAAGATGATTACAAGGCACCTGCACTACCATTGTGCTATACCGGCGAAAACGGGATGACGAGATTCGAACTCGCATATTCTTGGACCCAAACCAAGTGGGTGGCCATTACCCTACATCCCGAAGCAGCCAAATAAATATTGTAAAGGAAGGAATATTTTTCTGGCTGTTCTTGCATAAGAGAGATAGTGCCTATGCAAAACTGGAACAATGGGATTTGAACCCATAACCTTCCGATTAACAGTCGGATGCTCTGCCGGTTGAGCTATGAACCAATAGTCTTCCTTTTAACAGGAAGTAGTGGGAAATGAAGGAATCGAACCCTCGCCAACCCGGATATAAGCCGTGTCTTCTGCCACTGAATTAATTTCCCATTATTTATTTCTATATTTAATATGATAGATAAAAAAATTATTTTGAAAATTTTTCTGTTTCTGCATAAAAAAAATAGGCCTAAGCCTATTTTTTTTTATGAAAAGCAGATATATCTGCATTTCATGCTGTTTTGAAATTTCCATAATGCCTGTTTTGTTATGGATAATTTTCTTGCGCCATCTGCAATGCCATATTTTGCAATAATCTGTAATTTTTCAATTTCTTTCTGGCTTAAAGAATTAAAAAACCGTTCAAATTCCACATTAAATATAGCTTCATTTTCTACATTGCTTTTGGCGGGCAGGAGGTCTAAATATTTTGTATCTTCGGCATTTTCATCCTGTTGCATATAATACAAAAGATTTTGTTTTTGTATTCTGGATTTTGCATTGCTTTTCTGAAAGTATAAATTGATTTCATTCCCCATACATGTATATGCATAAGTGGCAAAATTCTCTCTTGTTTCATCATAGGTTTCTGCGGCTTTGCATAATCCGATGGCTGCTACATCATAGAATTCTTCTATAGAAAGATTTTTGTCATTCAAAATACCATAAATCAGATTATGATTTTGCTCTGCATATTTTTGCTGATACTCATTTAACATTTTTATTTCCTTTCTTCTCCAATTTATCACAAGACATTTTTAATATGAGAGAAAAAAGGATTTCAAAATATTATTGAGGAATATTTTCATATTGCCGGACATAATCTGATGCTTCGTTTGTATAGTAAATTATTTGATATTCCTGCGGATACTGCATTCCCAATTCGTATATTGCCTTTATTTTGATATCGGAAATGTTGATATTATTTTCTATTACCGCCATTTTGTTACTATTTTCGATTTTTATAGAATTTAATTCGGATTCAAGTTTGGAAATAGTTTTTAGCTTATTTAGCACTTCGCTTTGTATATACAGATAGTAAATAAGCACAAAAGAGGACACACAAAGAGCAAAGGTTAGAAAAAGAACATATTTTACATTCATTTTTTTGCCTTCTGCTTTATAATGTTTTATTTGTTTTGCCTGCCTGGAAACTTGTTTGTGAACTTCCGGTTTTAATTTTTTGGCAGTACTTTCATAAATGTAATTTTGATTTTGTTTCATAAATTAGGTAACCTTCATATATTGTTTACACAATTAATATGATTGATAAAAAATTCAAATAAAAAAGACCTCTTAAAGGTCTTTTCTATCCATGTAATATTTTCCTAATATGTAAGTCTGAAAAATTATCAGTAACATGCTCAGATATTCAAAAAACAATGCTGTGAATAATCCAAATAGATGCTGCGTTTGCATCGCCATGATGATAACAATCAGAATCAGAAAGAAATATCTACGCTTATTCTTGTTTATAAAATAATATAAATAATTCATATTAGCCTCCTATTTTTTGTATACTGTTCGGTAAATTAAATCCTGTTTTTCATTATCCCAGCCAACGATTTCAGAGATTTCAGTTACCTTAAAGTGGTCCATAAAGACTATGGTATCCAGTTCCTTTAACATATACATAGCCTGCGCCTTGTCGTATTTGCTCTCGTACATAACATAATCGGCAAGCTTTCCAACTGCGTCTTTAGAACTCGCACTATGCACGGAACACCAGCATCTATGTCCAGTAGCAGCAGCATTTAAGAAATACATGGCTTCTTCACCTTTGATTTCTCCGATTACAAAATAGTCAAGGTCTGTAAGTAATCCATTCTTTGCAAGCTCTTTTAATGTATAATCTGGAGTTACATGCTGGAACATAAAATCAGGATGAACCTTGGTAAACAGTTCTTCGCTTTCCTGAATAATTAAGGCTGAATTCCCTTTAGGGATTTCATCTAATAATACATTCATAAGAGTTGTCTTTCCTGATGCACCTTTCCCGGTAAATACAAGCCCTTTTCCGTGTTTTGCTTTATTTATCAGATAATCAGCTGTTTTCCTGTCCATCATCTGAAATTTAATAAGGTCATCAATGGAATATTTATCTTTTTTTATTTTACGAATATGCAGATAGGGATAGGGAACTGAGTTTATGCCGGGAGTAGTAATGTTGAAACGCATAATTACGTTTGGATTGGTATATTTGTCTGTGAAAACATGAATTGGTTCCCTTAAATCAAGGTTATTTCTGATAGCTAAACCTTCAATAAATCTTCTGTAGTCATCAGCATCTATAAAATGAAGATTGGAAGTCATTCTCTTTCCATTAACTTTAACCCGGATTTTATCCGGAGCAAGCACTTTAATATCTGAAATCCGGTCATCATTTAACAGGTCTTCCAGCACATAGTTTCCGTAGACCGCCACAATAATCTTATTGATGATTACTTTTTTGTCATTCTCAGATAAACCAGGATAATAGCGGTTTAAATATTCTGATACCTGATTTGCAAAAATTTCAGGTCTTAAATCTCCCATCTGTGCTTTCTTAAACTGCATTCTTTCGCTACCGACTGTAAAGGTTTTCAGGGCATTATTGAATATATTTTCTAATTTTTCATAACTTAAGTCCGTTCTTACTTGTCTTGACAGTCCTGCCGCATCGTATATAACTTCTTCATCTTCTTCAATATCTTCCGGAGAGATGTCCATATCTTCAATTAAATTTATTTCAGCATGGGATTTTGTGTTTTTTATTTTCTCTTTTAAGTCCTCTTTTGTCTCAGTGGAGTTATTTTCAATTTCTACAGAAAAGGCTTCTGTAATTTTCTTAAATAATTTAAGTCGGAATTCTTCTTTGATGTCACCACTTTCTGTTAGCCATAAAGACTCATCGAGAACTCTGTGGTTAAGAGGATAAGCAGTAGCGAGATAATTTATCTGGTGAAGTTCTTCATTTATATTCTGTTTTAGGGAAAGCACATTTTTTTCACCAAATTCTTCACAGAAGAATGTCAGAACAACATTATTAAGGTCTGATTTATTGATAATAGCTTCCTGAATGGAAATATGATACTGAAGGGCTATGCAATCTGATTTTCTGCCGGGGCTTACATAAGTATGCCTTTTTTCCCATACGTTTTTTATGGGAATATTTACTGCTTGCCCGACATTTTCTACATAATCATGTGATTCAATATCGGAAAATTCATTTTCGTTCAAAATTTTTGTAACTGAAATATCTATTTTCATTTATATTTACTTCCTTTCATTTTTCTACTTTTAATATGAAAGATTGTAAACAAGATTTAGATAAAAAAAGAACCCCTTACGGAGTTCTTTCTTTATTTACATGGATTTTCTGTCTTTTATTTCTGCCATTTTCGCTTGATTCAGTCTGGTATCGCCATGAACTCTTGAATAAGCCAGGTAACCATTCATTCGGTCAATTTTTGTTAAATTTTTACTTCCGCATACCGGACACACGTCCATTTCCAATTCTTCGTGGCCGCAGTCATCACAATATGCCAGTGATAGGTTTACACCTTCGTAAAATCCTTTTTGCATTGCCCTGTGAATAAGGGTTTTTACAGCTTCTTCATTGTAGTTAATGGGATATTTAACATACTGGATTTTTCCACCGTTGCATAATTCCCAGAACCGGCCTTCTAAATCCTGTTTCTGAATGGGAGTAATATCTTCGGTAACGTGGCAATGGAAAGAATTGCTTACATATTCTCTGTCCGAAACACCTTCAATCACTCCATACTTCTTTCTGAACTGCTGAACCTGAAGACCACATAAATTTTCTGCCGGAGTGCCATAAATGGCATATAAAATACCATCTTCCTGCTTGAATTCATTAACCTTATTATTGATATATTTCAAGGTATCTAAAGCAAACTGTCCATCCTCGGCTATTGATTTTCCATTATATAACTCCTGCAATTCATTGAGAGCAGTAATACCAAAACTTGCCGTCATGGGCTTTAATAATGGCTTAATTTTATCGCCGGGATTTAGATGTCCTCCGTAAAATCCACCTTCGCAATACATTAGCGGGTTGGTTGAAGCTTTCATTTCTCCAAGGTAATTATATGTTCTGATGTGAAGCTGTCTGATTAACTGTAAGTAATGGTCCAAAACTTCATAAAAATCTTTACTTTCCTGCCTTGCCTTTGCCAAAATCATTGGTAAATGCAATGATACAGCGCCAATGTTAAAACGGCCAACAAAGACAGGTTTATCATTTTCATCTGCCGGATACATTCCTCCTTTTTCATACCATGGAGAAAGAAAAGCTCTGCACCCCATCGGAGAGATAACTGCTCCGTATTTTTTGTACATACTGGAGATATAACCTTCTCCTGACATACTGAGCCAATCAGGATACATAGTTTTCATAGAACATTTTACACCGGTTTCGAATACATCATGTGCCGGAGCATTTTCATCCCAATGAATTTTTTCATCATATAAAAATACAACTTTGGGGAATAACACGGGCTTTTTATGGTCTTTTTTACCCTGTCCGCCAGCTCTTACATTTAATGCCGTAATAGATGCCAGTTTTTCAAATTTTTCGGTACCAAGACCAAGAGTAATAGTGATAAAAGGATAATCTCCACGGCTGCTGCCGACTGTATTAAACTTGTATTCCCATCCCTGGAAGCCCTGTTCCATTTCTTTTGCAACATCTTCTAATGCCAATTCTTCAGCTTCTTTTTGTTCCATATGGCACTTTTTGGTATATTTCTTTACATATTTATCATATGATTTTTGAGCATAAGGAGCCAGGATTTTGTCAACTTCCGGCAATGTAAAACCACCATACTGCTGACTTGCTGCTGACATTACAATATCTCCAATAACATCAAATGCAACATCCAGAGTTTTGGGGTCATTATACCAGATGTTTCCCATTTCAAATCCACCTGTTAAAATTGATTTGATATCTGCTAAACAACAGTTCATCGTATCTCTTCTTGCTGACATGTCATGAACATAGATATATCCATCCTTACATGCCTGATTTTCTTCCGCTGTAAGGAAAAATTTTTTATATAGTTCCTTATTCAGTTGATTAAATACAAGGCTACGCTTTGTTGCTACCAGTGCAGAATCTGTATTTGCATTTTCTTTATCCCCAATATACATAATGGACTGGCTCTTCTTATATACAGAATCTAACATTTCTACGAAATCCTGTTTATAGTTTCGGTAATCCTTGTAGCTTTTGGCTACTATGGGCTTTACTTTATCCAGCGCAAGTTCAACCATACTATGAATGGTATTAATCGGAATATCTGCCTTGGTATCACTATCTGGATATCTTTCATTGATTTCGTTTACAATGATGGAGCAGATTTCTTCTTCCTCTTCTTCAGTAAATTTTATCAATGCTCTGTAGGCTGATTTACCAACGGCAAGAATAATCTTATTTACATTGAATGGTTCTTTTGTTTTTCCGTCCTTTTTAATAACCTGAATTTCTGCTTCAGGATAATATTCCTTTGAATAGTCTTTTAACATATATAAGACTCCTTTCTGTCTTTATTGTTATTAATATGAAAGAAATTATGAACAATAAAAAAAGCCCCGGAAAACCGGGGCTATAAAAATTACTTTTTAATTGACAGAACATTTTCAATGGAACTAATATCAGTAATGACATTGGTCTGAAAATATTTAGGTTTTTCACCTTCTGTCTCCTTTTTGTCTGTCTGGACTTCACCAATTGCGCAAATTCTATTGCCAACTTTCAGTTCATCAATTACTCCTGCCAGTTCCTGAGCGAAGTAGTGGTAGTTTCCATATACAGTATGCCCGTTTTCAAGCTTACTCTTAATTACAAGCCGGATAACGCCTTTACCAAAAGCTTCAAATTTGACGATTGTGCCAGCTACATAGAAATCTGCAGTAGGAACATCTCTGACTTTGCCAAGGTTTCTTTCTGTGGTAAGTTCTGCAAGCTTTGTTTTTGTGCGCTCAATAGATGTTGCCCTGATGATATTCTTGAATTCACCTGTTTGAGGATTTCTCTGAGAACTGATAATTCCGGTAATCTTTACATGGTCTCCGGTACTTAATTCAGCTGCAGCATCTTTTACTTCTCTGGTTAATACAAACTGTGGATAATTTCTTTTATCCAGTTTTCTTCCGCCCCTTACCATAATTGTAAGTAAAGTAGCATTTTTTGCATCATAACGATTTACGATAACGCCACTTGCAACAACATAATTCTTGTCGGAAATTCCATCCAGTCTGTTATCTGCGGGAACTCCATTTGTCATTTCTAAAATAATTTCATCAGCCATTGTTTTTAGTTTCCTTTCTTATCCTTTTTTTATTTGAAATTGAATTTCTATTATTAATATGATAGATAAAAAACTAAAAATGCCCCTTATGTCATAAGACATAAAGAGCATTCTTCTTAAGAATAAAATACCCGGAAAATTTTAAGTGCATATTCCGATATTCCTGTTTCTATATTGATTATCAATACCAGTATTTCTTTACCAAGTTTTGTTTTGAATGCTACTGATACAACACTGACACATAACAGGATGGATAAAATAAGGATAACGTAATCCATTTTTTCACTCCTTATGATAATTCAATCAGGTAACGAATTGTAGCTGCATTTTCATTATAGATAATGACTTCATCGTTTCTCAACATGCTTCCTTCATGAGCATGAAGACAATCGCATCCAAGTTTTTTGATATTATCTTCATGGAACTGATAATATTTTGAGTCAAAGCTGTATACGTCATATGGCTTTCCGTAAGCGATTTTATAAACTGCCAAGAAACCAGTAGTAGCAGTACCTTTGGTCCAATAAGCACCCTGCATGGATGTATAGCCTGCTGATTTTGCTGCTTTGGGAGCAAAGTAAATACCGTGTCCAAACATTTTACCCGTAATAACTACGTTGGTTGGATTAAGCTTCAAACCTGTATTGATAATAGACCACCAGTTTTCTGAACGGGAGCCATGGTAATAAAACTTGAATTTATCAATATGATTTTTTTCGCAATAGTTCTTAAAATTAATTTCTGTCTTTTTATTTCTAACAGACCAGCAATTTTTAAATCGTTTTCTGGTATCGGGGTCTAAATGCTTTTTAATGTCTTCAACTTCTTTAAGAGAACATTCTTCAATTTCAATGCCCAAGGCATCAAGAATTGTACCTTTACTCGCTGAAGCCGTATCTGCAACAACATTAATCTGATTATTTGTTCTAACCTGTCCTTTCATGACATCCAACAAATCTGATTCTCGCTGAAGAATCTTTCCCATTTCATCATCTGTTCTGGCCGTAAAGGACATTACATTTGTCATTTTTCTGGGAATGGTTTCAAACAACTGAAGTAAAAGACGATTAAACTTTACTTTTTCTGTTTCAGTGGAGAGTTTTTTTAGAATTTCTTCAGCCTCTTTAATCATGGCCGGAGTTACCTGTACGGATGAAATCCGGTAATTTGTTTTTACAGTCTGCTTCGCAAGGCTCTGAAGCATATCCACGATATACTTTACAGAGTCATTGGTAATATCCTTCCAATTAACCGGAGCTGTCTGAGACATATCTGCCGTAGCCATAATAGCCGTTTTGTCTTCATAGCCTTTGTTAATTTTTGATTTATAAATTTTATCCCAGTCTTTTGCCGGATAAGTTACTTTATTTCCTGTAGTTCCGATTCTTCCATAGATGGCTGTGAAAGATTTGCCGTCCGGATTTGGAATCATATTGTAAAATTTGTTGTTGTTGTTAAAAGTCACCATAATGAGCTGTTTCTCTGTCATAACTGGCATATATTTTTCCTCCATTTATCTGTATTTGCAGTTAATATGAAAGAAAAATAGAAAAATAAAAAAGACGGCTTTTACCCCGTCTTTTCTTTTTATTCATTATCCTGATAAGTGTAAAAATACAGATATATTACATCATTTTCATCTGCCGCAATAGGGCTTCCTCCGTCCGGATTATTATATGAAATCAATTCATCTGGGCAATTTTTGTCATTTTGTTTAAGAAAATCATCCGAAACATTTTCTGAATAAAATTTTTCATTTATTCGTTCTGCTACAATCTTATCCAACTCCGTATCTTCATTTATTTGTTCTAATGTAAGCGGAATCGGTATCAACTCATATTTTATATTCAGATAAAGAATATCCGCCAGTCCTTCTTCTAATGATTTGCCAGTTACATTAGGAATTTCTGTTTGAGGAATAATTGAGCCGTACTCTACTTTATTTTTAGAAACTGTGATTTTCAATGGCGTTTCTATTGGGTTTTCAATATATGTAGATGATTGTGAAAGCACCGTATTTTGTGAATTTTCATCATCCACATAAGTAATATTTGTTACAATTCCAAGTTCATTATAAATAGTAGCAGCGTCACTGAATCTCATACCTACTGTATCAGGAATTTCCACACCGGCGTCTGTATTTTCGGAATTATCTTGAAAAGTTGCATCGCCTGAAGAAATATCCTGGGAAATATTACTTTGGTTTTTCTCTTTTTTGCTTCTTTTTTCGCTGCAGATTACACCAACAGCAACAGCAATTACCAGTAATGCCGCAATCAGCATATATATATTTTTTCTATTCATCTTATTTTTCCTCCTTATATAAGACTTTCCACATATGGTAGATAATGAAGCAAATTCACGAAATGCGAATCTAATGAATTATTAAGTACTTCGTTATTTAGTTCGTTAAGCACTTCATTGTCTTTTATAATTGGTTTGTAACATCGCTTATTTGTCATAGCGTCATATATATCCAGAGTTGTGACGAATTTTACATAGTCAGGAATTTCCCTGTTTATATTGGACGGATACCCATCTCCATTGCATTTTTTGTGATGGAGCAGGCATATGTCTTGTACTTCCTGTGAAAAACCATCAAGAAACCGTAAGCCGTTTTCAGGGTGCTTATTGACAATTTCTCTTTCTTCTGGAGTCAAGGGACCTGGCTTCATCAAAATATTTTTAGGAATAGTAATTTTTCCAACATCATGAAGCAGAGTTCCACGAACCAGTTCTTCCTTTTCAATATCAAGTCCCGAAAACTGATATAATTGAGCTGCCATTAAAGCCATTCTCTGACAGTGTGCATAAACCTCCGGAGAGTAGTCCATAATTCTTTGTGATAATTTTTGGGTTTTTGCATCCATATATATTTTTCGTAATATACTTGCCATAATAATTTTCCTCGAATAGATATAATATTAGCACCAAAATTAATATGACAGATAAAAAAACAGAAAAGCCTTAAAGAAGACTTTTCTGTTTTGTCTTTATTTATCTCCAGACTGCCAGGTTTCGCTTGCCGGGGTATTCCATGTGATGTTTGTCCCGTCTGTTTCCATAACAATAGAACCCTGTTCATCCGTTCTGAAAATTTTTACGCCGTTTTTTCTCAGTACATTTAATGTCTGGGAATGGGGATGCCCATAATCGTTATTTTCACCACAGCTTATGACTCCATAAGTCGGAGCAACTGCCTTAATAAAGGTATCGCTGGATGAATACTTACTTCCATGATGTGGAATTTTGAGAATATCAGCCTGCAGGTCAATATCATTTTCTACAAGTTCTTTTTCTACAGAAGCAGTAGCATCACCAGTAAATAACAAACTTACATCTTTGTAAATAAACTTTACGCACAAAGAATAATCATTCATATCTTCATGGTCAGAATAAGTTGACAATATTTCAAAATTAAGCTCATCAATAGAGAATTCTTCCATATAACTGGTATAATCAATAATATTTTGATAGTTTCTATATTTGATGGTTTCTATTACATCTCTATAAGTTTTGGTATCTGCGCTTTTATCCGGCATAAGAATATTTTCAATATCGAATTTTGAAATAATAACGTCCGCTCCACCAATATGGTCTGCATGCGGATGTGTTAAAATCAGATAGTCAATTTTTTCCACGCCCTGTTTTTCCAGATAATTCTGAATAAAAGTGCCTTCATTATTATCTCCGCTGTCAATAAGAATATAATGGTTATGGTACGATATCAGAGTGCAGTCTCCCTGCCCGACATCCAGAAAATCAACTTTAAGGATGTCATCATCCTCATCATTATCTGATGTAACAGCATCTGTAATATTGTTCCATACTTTTTCTGCTTCCTTTTCTGCATTTGCTATATCATTTTCATACTGCTTATTGTTGATATAGCTTTCAATGTAATTATTCAGGCTGTTACGGACATCTTCCTTATACGGGTTTTCATCATTTACGCTGCATGCTGAAATCATGGACAGCAATAACAGACATACAAAACATTTTCTAATTTTCTTAAACATTTTTCTCCTTTCAAATAATGCCTCCGTTTCCGGAGGCACTAATGTATTATAGTTTTATCTGCGACAGAACAGTAAGTTCAACACCGCTGTTCTTTAAATAATCACTGATTACTTTCAGCGCAGTAAATCCACCCTTAATTTTGAATGTTACTTCAAATTCAGATTCCTTCTTTTCAGGAACCGGATTTTGAACGGAAATAACTTCCTCCGAAAGGGGGGCTACCGGAATAGCAAAATCAGCAGGAATCTGGATATTTTCCGATACGGCAATATTCTGCATTACAGGAGAAATATCCGGTAAGACTGTATCCTGTGGCATTTCCGGCATAAATAACGGGGTGGCATCCTGAGCAAGTTCTTCTTCCTTATGTTCCTGCTCATAAATATTGTCAGCCTGCTTTTTAATTTTTTCGAGGACATCACTTAAGGTCCAGTTACGTCTGATTAAGTCAGAAAATTCTTCTTCGTTAAGCTTAATCTTTAATCTCTGATTTTCATTAGCAACTGCGGTTTTTACAGCAGTTAATTTTTCATCCTCAGCATCCTGCAATTTCTTTAATTGTTCTGCCTGTGCTGTAATACCTTCCTTAACAGACTTTTTAGTACAGTTTAAGGTAATGTATTCCGGACGCATTTCCATCTGACCTGCAAAATTATCCCTTAATTCATAAGAAACAATGGCTTTAGTAATACACTCCTGAGCAAATTTCTTCTTTTCATCACGCTTTTTTTCATCAAAAGTTTCAATAGCTTCATTTAAGGGCTTCTCTGTTTCCTCAATAATAGCCTTAATTTTCTTACAGCGTTCATCAAATAACTTGATAGGAGCCTCAGCTTCCTTTTTGATTCTTTTACGGGAATCTTCAAGATTTGTTCTTAATGAAGCAAGTTCCTGCTTTGCATGTTTTGCGCCTTTTAAGGAATCTTCTGTAACAATCAGATTTCTGTATTCATCCATTTTTTCATTTAATCCAGCTTCCAGCTCATCAAAATTGATGTCAAGAATAGCGGGAGTTACGTTGCTTCTAAGTACTAATTCGTTTTCCATTTTTATTTTTCCTCCATGTTGTCTTTTTAATATCATTAATATGAAAGAAAAATATTTTTTCAAAAAACAAAAAGTGGAGTTTCCTCCACTTTTGTTTATCTTTCCATATCTTTTTGAGAAATGAGCTGTTTATCTTCAAAATCCTGTTCCTGGCTTAATTGTTCCAGTTTTTCTTCAAAAGATAATTCTTCCTTATTAACAGTCTGCTCTTGTTTAGCTATCTCTCTGGTGGATTCATGGTTTATTCCACCATGTTCTAATACAATTTCCTGAATAACTGAAACCGGAACATCTTGTCCATATCCATTTTTGTCAAAGAAGAAGGCATTATCTGGAGATATATCGTCAATACATCCCTTTCCGGTAATCTGAACATCCACAGAATAATCCATATTATTTTTTACGATATGAATGTTTACGTTATCCTGCAGCCTGATATCTTTTTGTCCGGCTTCAATATAAGGAGCTATTTTACTATCTGACAAATGGTTTATCCACTCATTAGCAACAGCTTCCATTTTGAATAACTCTTTTACATTGTATGGCTTATCTCTGTTTGCAATATCATCCATGATATTGACATTATATTCTTTAGTGCCTTTTTCGTAATACTCATTTACAAATTGCGCACAGAATTGAGAAACGCAGTAGTGGTTATTCTGACTGGCTCCTTTAGTAATTCCATTTCTGTCTTTTATCATTTCCAGTTCAAAGTCAAATATTTTTGGCATATGATGCCGTTCTGCAATTACATTGATATTGTGGCAGGCCAGACAAGCTTTATCGTGTGCTTGATTACGATTATCATTTAGTGCTTCAGTTTTCTGAACATATTCCTGCTGGTCAATTCTTCCGGATATAAGGTAAAGCCGGTTTCGTTCCTGTTGTAATTGATGATTGATTACAGAGTTTACATAACTTACCATTTGCATGGAATAATCAATAACATCATCTATTTCAGATGGCGCCTTATGGAAAAGAGTATGGATTTTTTCAATATACATAATAAATTCCTCCTGTTTTTTCTTAATATGCAAGAAAAAACAAAAAGAAAAAACTCCCTGTTTCCAGAGAGTTTTATAATTCTATTTAGCTTTATCTTTGACTTAACGCTAACTGGTATGCCAGATAATTTCCAATATCGCCAATATCTTTTCGAGACATTGTTTGCAGCTCATCTAATACTTGTTTTGCATCTGTATTTTCTTTTGCCATATATCTGAAAAATATATTCAGCGTATCAATTAAATGGTTATGACAAGATGTTCTGTACTTGTCATTTGTAGCTTTTTCTTCATTCGTGTAAAAAGCCCAATCCATTCTGTGTTTTGTATATTTACAGGCTGCCAGAAAAGCATCATTCGCCAATTCTTTCTGTATCTCCGTTCCATCCATGCTTTCTTTCAAGAGCTGATAAATCACCTTTTTTGTTTGCATCTATAAAATCCTCCACAAGCTCATTTATTTCCGCACTTAATTTCAGCAAAACATCAATATAATCTTTTAAGTTCTGCAATTCGTTATACGGAACATAATTTACATATTCCAGATGAAGTTCCGGTTTATAAAAGAAATTCATTTCTACCCCATATTGCCAATAAGGACTTTTAGGGTCTAAATGAATAAAAATTTCAAGTAATCCCGCATACAGTTCCCGGTCTTTATTGTAATGAATTTTGATATCATGGTCATATTTACGGAAATAGTAAGTAGTCCGCCATTCATCCGTTGTCTTTTTAATAATTTCAAGCATAAATAACTCCTTTTTGATATATTATATAAAATTCGAAGTTTCAAAACAATACTTTCTCCGTTTTTCATATATATTTTTAATATGAGAGAAATTATTGATTTGAAATTTTTTCTTTAGTAATGTTCTTTTTATTTTCCTCGTTTGTTTTTATTTTCTTCAAGATTTCTTTTACATAAATATCTACAAAAGGCATTTTTTCGTCTCCTATAATAGCTGCCAATTCTAATCTTGTCATTTTCTAAAAATCCTTTCTGCTTTATTCAAAAAAAATAACAGGGTTCATGTTGAACCCTGTCATATGGTTTATAAGCCATATCATGCAATTATTCCTGTCTGGTTACGTTAATAGCAATAGGTCCTTTTTCATCGCCAGGAACAATATCGAAAATAACCGGCTCATTCACCTGCACTTTTTTGTTAGTTCTTGCCTTAGACATTTTTATCATTCCACCATATCCGACAAAATAATCTTTACCATCATCTCCGGCAATAAAACCAAATCCTTTTTTCCAGTCAAAAAATTTAATTTTTCCAGTCATAATAATTTCCTTTCTATTTTTGAAATTTTTATTACATAATTAATATGATAGAAAAGAATTTCAAAAATAGCATTTTTGTGCTATTATGCAGCAAATTTGTACATAAATAGAAAAAAGCCCCTAAATCTTCAGGGGCCTGCCTATATTAAAAACCAGCGCAAAGCATAGCCTTCAATATATTAACAGCATAAATTATTTTTAGGAGGAGAACAAGACAAGCGGAGTCTGATTCCCTACTATCAAAGCTCCGCTTGTCTGTTATATCTTTAATATGATAGAAAAAATATTTTTCAAAATAAAAACTCCTCATATAGAGGAGTTCTTCTTTATTACATTTTATTCAATTTTTTGTAGAAATTAAGTTCAGCACAATACATGGTTTGTTTGTCCGGTTGAAGATTTACGGTATCGTAATATCTTGCGATTTGCGCCGGTCTTGCAAATAGCAGTGTTATAAATCGTTTACTTTCCTGATTAAAAATCAGAATTAAGCCTTTATCAGTAATGCAATGAACTTCTTTCCCGTTTTTATGACCTTTATTGACAAGGAATCTGGCTACGATGGAGCCAATTCCATGTTCAAGTACATATGAGATTCTATTATAGCGATAATAGAAAGCGTGGTCTGTTTCTGCAATTGCTTCTGGGTAGAAACTTGTTAATCCCAAAATCTCCATCATAGTTTTTTCCTCCAATTGACTTTTATAACATTAATATGGAAGAAAAAATACTTTTGAAATTAAGAAATAGACAGTTCTCTTAAAAGTGCTTTTTTGAATTCCGTATAAACAGCTCCAGTCCTTGCTCTTGTACGATTTAGTTTCTGAGCCGCCTCTTTTGTTCCGTATTTCATAATAAATGAAAATACTTTTTGGGATTTTTTTGTTAAATTACTATATGCTGTTTCATATGCTATTTTACACATAACTTCATCTTCTGTACTGAAATTACTTTTGAGAGTTGCTAAGATTGAACCGGGGGAATCTTTATCTTCATTTTCAATCAAGTCATCGTAATACAGAATCGTTTTATTTCCCTCTCGTTTCTGGGCATTTTCTATTTTCCAATAATTGTCAATATTTCTTGCAATGCATGTGCAGGCATATGTACTAAAATTACCTATTTCTGGATTATATAAAATAGCGGCTTTGCAAAGAGCAATAGGGCTATATCATAGTATTGTTCAAATGACAGATTTTTCATTTTGAGTGTATAAAAAATTAAGCCATGGCTATTTTCTACTAATTTTCTTTGCTCATCCGATAATTTCATTCCTTCTATTTTACTTTTTCTCATAACTGTTTTTCATTATTCAGACCTATAATTTCATCGCCATACCTGGCAGCCTGTTTTCTCCTTTCCTCATTAATAGCAGCATAATGCTTTGCAGTGGTTTTGATATCTGAGTGACCCAAAGCATCAGCAGTTAAATAAATATCTCCTGTAATGTTATAAAGGTTTGTGCCATATGTAGACCGTAACTTATGTGGGGATATTTTATTTCCCGTTCCCAGTGCTGCATTAGCATATTTTTTCACAAGAGCTTCTACGGCTCTTATTGAAATGCGATTTCCTTTTTGTGATAAGAAAAGAGCAGAAGTGGTATCATGGCCTTTGAAATGCTTTCGCCCTAAATTCAGATATATTTTGATAGAGTCTGCAATGCCGGGACTAATATAAATATTCTGAATCTTGTTACCCTTACGTGTGATAAGAATACAGGATTTTTCAAAATCTATATCTGAGATGTTTATTCCCGTTAATTCAGACACTCTCATGCCCGTTCCTAAAAACATCGTTAAAATACAGTTATCACGCAGTTTTATATATTCCGGAAGTTTTTTCTGGGCCAAAATCTCTTCATTTTCGGCTGCTTCACATAATTTTTCCTGCTGTTCTTTATCAAGTCTTATAATTGGCTTCTCTTTAATTTTAGGAGTATCAATAGCAGCAGCTGGATTATTTTCAACCATATGATGTTTTACAAGGTAATTATATAAAGAACGAATAGAGGAAAGTTTTCTGGCTTTTCCGGGAGCATCGTTAGTGACCAGATTTCCGTTTTTATCACGATAACTGGTAAGATACGATAAGTAATCCGCTATGTTTCGATAAGATATCTGTTCCATATCGGCTAAGGAAATGTCTTTCTTACAGATATTTGGAAACAGACTGTTTTTGCACGTCAAAAAATCGAAAAACATATTTAAATCATTTGCATACGCATAGCAGGTTAATGGACGGTATTTTGTTGCTGCCAGTTTATCGTTAATGAAATCTGTACAAAAAATAGGCAAATCAGATAACAAATCTCTGGATTTTTCAAGATATTTGTCTTTTTGTTTTGCTTGAAAGTTATCTGCCATAAATTTCTCCTTTTTTCTTTTTCTTTTAATATGAAAGATTATTTTGAGGAAACTTTTTTCTCGCATATTAAAAATATATGATAGTCAATTGGAGGACAGTTTATGGTAAGGAATTATGAGGTATTAGTTATCATGCTTTGTGTTCTTGCATTTTTTCTCTGTGTTTGTGTTGTTTCTAATTTTTTATATGAAAATGTTTTGAATGGCAAAGCAAAAATCTTTTTTATTAAAACAGAAAAAGTAAGTTATGCTTTAAGTTTTATAAATTTGATTGTTTTGCTTGTTTATTGCGTGATAACAAAAATCTGAAGCTGCAGGCTATTTTACCTGCAGTTTTCTTTTATTTGATAAAAAATGTCGTAAAACAGTAATTTTACGCCGTTTTTTATTTTTGTCTTTATTGCTCTTCTCCGATTGATTGCATCAAAAAAAGACGGTTGAAACCGTCTTTTCTATCAAATCTTGCTTGTTTATATTATTGTAGTTATTTCCTTTCCGTATAAAATTATTATTCCGTTTGAACATTAAACAGATTTATAAATTTCTGCTTCAATAATAAGTTTCATTTTCTTTATCTTCCATTATGAAAGTAAGCTAAGTCCTTTTACCTTTAATAATTCACCATATTCCATAATTATACTTCAAACTTTCTTATAATTAAATTTTCTATATCGTACCTGCAATCAATCCAATGTTCATATAATTCAATGTTTTCATCTGTTGGCTTCCTTGTTGTTGAGGAAATATAATTATCAAATTTGACGATTGCGTTATACATTTTCTCAAGGTCTTCTTTTGTAATCTCGTTAGTATTTCTAAATTCCTTCACTATATCACCTCTTCCAATCTTCTGAGTAAATCATTGTTTCTTAGTCTTCTAATATCTCTTCTGGTTCTCTTTCTTCAAACTCTGACCATCTGACATCCTCTGTACTGAAATCGCTTTCTGTACATTTTCCAACCTCATAAAAAGAAATTTCACCGTTTGCATATAATTCATGTACTGCTTCTGATATATTCTCTTTCATGTCAGAACTTGGCAAATCATCTTCATGGTCTTTTATCCATTGTTTTACTTTCTCTACATCTTCATTGCTTAGATGTACCGTATACCATGTTTTAGCAATAACTTCTATTTCCATTCCCATAAAATCACCTCCAAAGGAAAGTTAAATTTACTTGCCTTATTCTGATTCAATATCAACTGGATTTTCCAATTTTAGAAACTCATCTCTATGCTCCACTAATGCTGCATTGGCAATTGTATTGATTTTATTCTGACAAAATAATTCAATTTCTCCTTTTGCTTCCATGACAGTTTTATCCATCTGTTCATTGAACTGGTCTGCAATAAAATCTAAATTACATCCAATATCCATACTTAATTTTCTGAGTTTAGATATTATAGCCTCTTTATCTGTCTTTGTTAGTGCTTTTTTCTGTGAAAACAAATCAGTTACATCCTGAATTAACTGCTGTGACTCATTCATTGCATCTTTTGTTTGACCTTTGAATTCATTGGTAAATTGTTCTCTCTTGCTAACAAAATCACACGGAGGTATTTCCCCATCTTTTTCAGTATAGCGAATTGTTACTGGAATTCCTGTTCCTTGTCCAAAAGATGTAATTGCTTCTGCAAATTGTGAATAGCTCATTTCAACTTTTACAATAGGCTTATCGCCAAAAATATCGTCACGATTTAATCCTCTTGTGATATCAGCATGTCTAAGTTCCATTGTAATTACATTACTATGTTCAATGCTGCTTCCGAATAATGGTGTCTTTCCACCAGAAGCTCTGTTAAATAACAAAGTACCATAACTGGGATGGCTTGTTTTTGTTCCAAATTTTGTTTCTTCTACTTTATATTCATTTTCCGTATATTCTATTCTCCTTCCATAGTAAACTTAAATTTACTTAGCTTTTATATCTGATATTCAGATGCACACCTGTCACATACACTACATATTTGCTGCATAACTTAATTAGTCCGATAATGGCAGGATTCCATATCCACCATCAATAATTTCAATAGCTTCGTCTAACGAATCTGCTTCGCAACAATCCCAATTTGATAATCCGTCATAATCATCCAAAAGAATAACTGCTTTACATATATCTTTCGTATTAAATTTCTTTAGATAATTATGACATTTATTTTTCATTTCAAATTGCAAATCAGCTTCTTCAAAATCAGGTAATTTCTTAGAATATAACTCATGAAGTTTATCCATTACATCGTAGATACTGATTTTGTTGCGTTCTATAAGATATTTTTCATCGTTCTTTTCATACTCTTCGTTATATCCCTTATTAATTCTGTTAATCCAGAAATCATTTGTATCCATACAAACATATACACCTTCAAATTTATCATAACCTGTTGGATAGCAGTCAATTTCTTCTGTTTTCTGCATATCTACTATGAGATTACTTACATCATAATGTTTTGCTAATTTCATTAAATCATTCTTCTTTCTATTCATAAGTAAACTTAGATTTCTTAGTAAAACTGTGACTGAATTGTTATTTTTAATATATTATCTACAATGTTCCAACTCTTAACTGTGGAATAGCCATAGGAAGAAATTGCTTCCTGTATATAATTATATGTACTAAAATCATAGCCATCATAAATCCTAATAAGATTGTCTCCATTAAAATTTTCAAGAAAATCTTTTATTTTCATACACTATTATTCTCCTTTCATTCACATGAAAACTTGGTTTCTTATGCTAAATATTATCTCCGAATTCTGCCATAATCCAAGGTTCAAAGTTGGAAAAACCTGCTGCATCTTTATTTGCGTAAGCAATTGTATACGTTTCCTGAATACCATTCATTATATTCTCTTTTTTTCTTTCATGCATTTTTCATTCCTTAGTTATCGCTTCTTTATTTTTATTATAAGTTGCATCTTATTTTTGTACAACATATCGGATTTTATTCTATTCCAAATTTCTTTAATTCTTTTCGGATGCAATAATTTTGATATTCAGAAACTGTCATTTCTTTTCGCTTTCCGACTATATAGCTTACCCAGCCACACTTCTGTTATTTCTTTCCATATCCCATTTTTTCAAAATTTTGCCTTGTATTTTTAATAATGAGTTCTTTTGTTATTTTTCCTTTCATTATTTTCCTCCATCTTTCTGTTTATAACATACTTAATTAAATTTTATAATTAGCTTCATACCATCTAACAGCAGCCTCTTTGTAAATATCATTTGCAAGACGTTGTATGGAGTTATTGTACCATGTTTCAGCAGTATCTAAAAGTAGTTCATTGTCTGTCGTTCCTTTTAATTCAAACTCATTTAGAGCATCAAGATACTGCTTTAACTTGTCGTTATTTAATTTACATACCCATATTGGCCTATGCGATTGAATAATATCTACACCCATATTGTTTCTCCTTTCGTTTGTAACTTAAATTTCCTTGTATCCTAAAACTTTTAGGCAATGCACAAATCCGTCAATTTCATTTTCTTGAACCATTTCTTTTCGTTTATATCCATCGTCATTTATATGGATTGCATAATAGTCACAAATTTTCATTCCAATATAAAAAGTTTGATTCATAATAATCTCTCCTTGTCTATCAAATTTTACTAAAATTCTTCCAATCTTTCATACGAAAAGTTATAGGTGGAAATAATTTCATACCTCTTTCCGCAAATATCACACTGTTTTTCTGTAGAAATCTCACAATCTGTATAATCTGCATATATGATTTTCCTGCTCAAAACTTTGTCATCTTTTCCATCGCTTTTTCCGCAATATGGACATCTTACATAACTCAATGTTTATTACCTCCGAATGTCTCATCTTTGCACAACATTTCAGATAGACCATGTGCATCTTCTAAGCCTAATTTGATAAGCGCTTTCATCTGTGCGTCTGTAATGACGTGATTTCCTCCAACATACACTGAATACTTAGTAGTAAATAATGACTTATAAATTTTACACCAGCCATGTTCTTCTAAATACTGTTCTGAATTGGTAGTATCTACTATTCCAAAACATATTTTATCTGCGAGGTTAACATGTTCCTGATAACCACAATGAAAATATTTTCCTTCTGGAGAAATCCACCCATATTTTGTATCTAAGCTCTGTCTCTCATGTATTTCGGCTAATGTTGCCTTATTTTCTGCTTTTGTAACCGGTGCTTCATAAGGTTCTCCATATTCTTTGTAGAAATTGTAAAAATTTACTCTGGAATTCTCATGAGTACGATACCATAACCATATTCCAGCCACAAATTCTGAGCATGGAATGATAAAAATTGTATGGTTGTTTACTTTTGAGTTCTGCATCAGATTCATTAAAAATGTATTCCGGTCACTATCTTTTATCATATCCCAATGTTTTACACGATTTTCTTCCCAGCAAATCAGATTATTCATCATTCTAAATCCTCCTAATTATATTTTTATCATTTATCTCCGGCTTTCTGTCTATAATATATTTAATATGATAGATTTTTACAAAAAAAGAAAACTCCGGATTTCTCCGGAGCCTTTCATATGTACCCAATATCTACTTTGTTACATTATTTCAAAAATCTACTTGCATTACTTTTTATTAATAATGAAACGACCTCTCCAAATTTTTCATACGCAGCATCCAAAATCATCGCTTCCAAATCTCTTAGTTCCCAATACTGTAAATTTTCTGCCAAGTGGTTTAATGTACAATCTGGATTAAGTTTACCAGTTTTATATTTCCATTCATTTATATCATTGCACAAATTTAATAAACCATTTGCATCCATATGATTAATGTAATGTTTTACTTCTTTTCTTTCCATTTTCTTCTCCTATTTTACCACTCCAAGCTTCCTTTATTAAATTATATACTGACTATTCGTCTTTCATATATAAGTTATATTTTATTTATAGCAAATCCAGATGCCGACAAATTCATCATCATCAGCATGAAACGATGTGACTTCAGCATCAAAATATTTTGACAGGGCAGTTAAGATATTACCATCCCATGTTTTACCTGTATCTTCGGCTTCATCACTTGCTATTGTGGTAAGACCGTCTGAATCGAAGTCACAGGTCAAAAGACCGTTTGTGATTTCTTCAATAATGGCCTTAAAATCATCATATTCTTTATAAATACATTTTTTGAGTTCATTTTTACTTACATTTTTCATAATAATCACCTTTCTTTCATTGGTTATTACATTTTCTTTTCAATGTAATTCATAACATTTGTTTTTGCATTATTGGGTTCACAATAAATCATACATCCTGTTATTGTACTGTCGCACAGGTCTGCATCTGTTAAATCTGCACCATTTTTTTCTAACCAAGTGTCTAACTCGCAACAAGCTTCGCTTAACTGATATGCCAAACGTTCTCTTCTATCAAGAAGTGTTTGTATTTTTGGGGGAATTTTCATATTTACCTCCAATCCAATGAAATACGTATTTCTTTATTCTTCTACTTCTTCAACTTTAATTGTTATAACATAATGTTTTGCCTTTTTGGATACACTAAAATCCAAATTATTGAGATATTCAATTTCATTTGTTATGTACTTCTTTTTCCACTTAAATAAATCTTCTATCATTTTGGGAAGTTCGGTTTCCATTAAATAAAGCAAATTTTCATAAGCCTTAAACCCGTTGATTGCGCCTTTTAATTCCTTGATATTTCTTGGTTTGCAATATGCTATCTCCTGTATACCTAAATGGCTTGATGCATGTCCTGACTTGTTAGGATTGGTTTCTGCATATGCATAATTGCCACTAATAGCTTTCAACCATAAATTATCTGTGGCAAATACTCTCGAATTTGCATCTTGATATTGTAAAAGAGCATCAACAACTTCTTTTGTAAAAAGTTCTTTGCGAAGTTCTTTTATGCGACTAATTATATGTTTTTGGTATTCCATAAATTCTTCCACTCTTTTATCAAATAATACATTTAATAATTTTTCTTCCATTTTTCTTCCTCCAATGAAATATATTCTTTTAGTTTAAACCTCCTCTTATCATTTAATATTTTTAATATGCTATATTTTTACAAAAAGAAAACCCTGAAATATTCAGGGTCTATGCTGGCAGTATATATGAATTCAGAAAGGTTTATTTTGTTCTGATTTTTGATGATATTTTATAGTTTTCTTAAAATGAATTAAACTTTTTTGTTTTCAAAAGTCTAACTCATTTTATTTTACCATGGAAATTTAAGCACTACTTTTCCTATGATTTGCTCTTCTTTTATCGGACCAAAAACACGGCTGTCCCGGCTATTGTTTCGGTTATCTCCTAATACAAAATATTCTTTTTCATTAAGTTGAATTTTTTGAATAGCAATTCCTGCATCCAATATTGCCTCTGTTCCATATTCTTCCTGCAAGATTTCATCATTAATGTAGATATTTCCTTCGTTATCTATTTTTACAGTTTCTTTTGGCAGGGCAATAATTCTTTTAATCAGTATTTTTCCATTCTCATCTCGGAATACTACGATATCATGTCTTTTCAGGCCATTAAAGCGATAGAAAAATTTATCTATTATTAGATTGTTTCCGTTCTGATAAGTTGGTTCCATAGACGGTCCGGAAACAACTGCTCTTTGGGCTATATACTTAACGCAAATGTAAGTAAAAGAAATGATGCATATTAAAAATATGATAAATCCAACAGTTTCCTTAGATATTTTCTTTTTCATTCATAAAGTCTCCTTCCGGTTTTCTTGTCAAAAATATATACATTTTGTACCACTTCCTTGGCTACATAAGGTAAATTGTTTTCTTCAAAATAATTATTTGCAAGCTCAATAAAGTTTTTTCTTGCATCTTCAATATCATTATGGGAATAATCATCTTCATAATCCCACGTATCAAGGTAACGCCCAAATTTCTCTTGTTCTAAATCTTCTTTTAGAATTTCCAGTGCTTCGTATGCTAAATATTTGCCCATTTTATACCTCTTTTCTTTCCTTTTTCTTTTAATATGACAGAACCAATTATTATTGGTATTTTGGCGCATAAAAAATAAGCAGCATAAAGCTGCTTACCTTTAATTTGTGCTTTTTATTCCATATATCCACCCAAATATATGGGTTTAAATTTGTTTAATTTAACTTTTGTGATTTTTCCTGAACATCTTAGCTTTTCTTTTTCTTTTTTAGCATGCTCTTCTGTATCACAAATTGCAAATATATAGATTTCACATCCATATTCTTTACATGTATTTCCACTGACTATATACAAATCCTGATATTTTTCTTTTTCTGTACAATGTTCTATAAAATAGTGATTCCTTTACTTTTCTGAAAATTCAAATTGACTTTTCATAATTTTGTTTTTCTTATGTTTATCAATTTTTTCTACCCACTGTAAAAATTCCGGCCATGTGCAAACTCTGTGTGGAAATGAATATTTTGCATTGTCCTCGGTGTGCATCATGAATCTTGCCGTTTCAGGGGAATTTTTCTTAATATCTCTAAGAAAATCCATGTGGTCATCAATCATAATGTCTATATCATTATTCAGACAAGTAATTCCTTTATTGAGAGAAAAAATAAGTTTATCAAAAAGAATTTCGTTGTCCATAAGCCATTTCTTTGTCGCTTCAGCGCAAGTTGTTGTGAGCTTTTCATCAATAAACTGATTTGCCCATCTGGCAGTTATGATATAAATTTCATGTCCTTGTTCTTTCATCAGCTTTATGGCTTCTTTTGCAAAATATCTTACCGGACAGCTTGTTATATACGCCTCATGAATATCATCCATAATTTCGGTATTGTTTAATTCGAAGAAATTTTGAATGCGAAGGTATTCTGGATGTGTTTTTATAGGATATCCTTTTTTATACATGTATTCAGATACATGTTGAATAAAAAAATCCCGTGAATTAGTCAGTGTATCATCAATATCTATTCCTATTCTCATTTTTCTCCTTACCCAAGTGTTGTTTGTGACATATGTTCAATATGTCCCATTATGTTGTTAATTTCTGAACTTACTTCATTTGTGTTGTCGATAACATCAGTGATAACTGACTTGGTACTTTCCGTATTGCTCAAAAGTTCTTCAGAAAAAGCACTTAAACTTTCTACTCCTGAAAATACTTCCTTATTGCTCTGAGATACTGATGTTGCCTGTTCGTTCATGGCTTTTACGGTATCTTGAGCTTGGTTAATATGATGTGAAATTTTTTCAAAGGTATCAGCAAGTTTAAGAATATCTTTTCCCTGGACATTACCTGCTGAAATAAGTTCTGTAATACTTTGTGAAGACTTATTTACAGAACTGTTAAGGCTATCAAAAATATTTTGTATCATATCCGTTGCTTTTGAGGTCTGAGATGCCAATTCTCCGATTTCATGCGCAACAACAGCAAACCCTCTGCCGGATTCTCCTGCTCTTGCCGCTTCTATGGATGCATTTAGTGCCAGGATTTTAGTCTGTTCCGTAATCTGAGTTACAGATTTTAAGATACTAAAAGCTTTCTGTGTATCTTCCAGTAAGGTTTCGAGATTATTATGTACATCACTACTGATATTTTCGGTATTCTCTGCAAGGGTTTTTATTTCATTCATGGCCGTTAATCCTTCTGCCATAATATCTGAAGTCTGTTTCATCGCTTCAGATACTTTTTCGCTTTGCATAAGGAGGTTTTCTGTAGCGTCACTGATTGTTTTGGATTTTTCTAACTGGCCCTGAATGGTTGTGGCAAGTTCCTCTGTGCCATCAGCGATTTCATTCATGGAAGTCAGTCCGGCATTTCCGTTATTTTTAATAGAAGAAAGCCTTTCATTTACTTCTTTTGCACTATCACTGATGTTTTTAGTGGATTCTGTAAGTGTATTTGCTATTGTGTCGCTTTTCTTTTTCTCGTTTTCCAATTCATCCATTTCGATTTTTGAGAATTTCTCCAGAACCTGGTTAACATAAATTAAGAATAAGGACATAAGGACAATAATTGCGATTTCGATTTCAAAATTGGTAATTTCCGCTGCTTCCGGTTTTCCGGTAACGAATCTCATTGCAATATAAGCCACATTGATTAAGAAGCTTGGAATGCTTACTCCAATAGTAAATTTTGTATCCTGATACAAAGAACAAGCCACCAGCATTGGTAGAATGTAGGTAAAACTAATTATTGTAGCAGATGTCAACAATGAAAAAGCATAAAAAATCAGATAACCAAATAAAGCTGCCCGCTTAATATTTTTGGATTCCGGATTTTTTATATAGTAGACAAGACTGACAATGAAAGGAGTTAATAAAAGGGTAAAAAATAACGCTGTGTAGCCAATTCCTCTGTTTCCTTTTACGATTTCGATAATATATGCAATCATTAATACGCCGCAAATAGAACCAAAAATCCGTAACATCATTTTGTTTTCTGCCTGTTTTCTGCTTATTTGTTTATTCATTTGCATTCTCCTTTTTTCATTTTATTTCGCATACTTAATATGCAAGAAAATTTTTTGCCATATGCTTTTTGGCACAAAAAAAGGACTTATAAAGTCCTTTTTAAGCACCATACGGGAATCGAACCCGTATCTTCTGGTTGGAAGCCAGATATCTTAACCGTTAGAATAATGATGCAGGAGGTGCGCCATGATTGAGGGGAGTCATGGCGCCAAATATGAAAGAATAATAAGGGGAATTGGTTTCAAAGAAACCAATGACAGATACGGGATTCGAACCCATGATTACAGGATGAAAACCTGTTGTCTTAACCACTTGACTAATCTGCCGGATAAATGAAAGAGATAGGATTCGGACCTACAATGTTTACCCTGTGGGAACGGTTTTACAGACCGCCGCAGCACCACCACCTCTGCCGCTCTTTCTTATCTATTATTAATATGACAGAAAATATTTTAAAAATATCTTTTTGCATAAAATTTTTTGAATTATTTTTTCATCAGTCTGTTTACGTCACTTTTCAGATTATTTGGTATTGGAAGAATGGTAATGAGAATGTTTCTGTCAAAAAGAAATATTTTATCTCCATATAGTTTCATATTATTAGCCGTTTTCTCTTTCAGATATACAGAATCCATCCACTTCTTTAGATTTCCTTTTGTGTCTTTATGTGAAATACCATCGGTATATGCTCTGTCGGTTATTCTTTGAAGAGACTTCTTAGTTAATCCCAATCTTTCTTTTAATCGTTTTTCTGCATGTTTTGTGACAATTGTTATTTCTTCTGTTTTATTCTGTTGTTTTTCCATTTGTTCCTTTCCGAAAAATATACACAACAGCAATTTATGATTTATTGCTGCCTTGCAATTTTTCTTTTATTTTTAATATGAAAGATTAAATCCAGTATTAAAAAAATCCCGTTTTTAACGGGATTTTTATTTTATAAAACTATATTGTACTTTTCTTTCAGCTCTTCAAAGGAAACAGCCTCATCAATTACTTCTCCAAACCCATTACATTTATAGATAACTTCTTTTCCTATTTCATTGATGTTATATCCTGCGCAGGACATTCCCATCTTTTCTGCAACCTTTCTTCCGGTTACGTATATTTGAGCTATAGTTTCTTTACTAAGTTCCATAGAATGCTCCTTTCCAAAATGTACATAAAAAATTCTTCATTATTAATATGACAGAAATGGTTGATTTTTTGACAAATAAAAAAGACCTTCGTTTATAAAGGTCTTTTTTTACCCACATATCTGGGAATATTTCATTCCATATATTTGGGTTATCTCATATCGGTTCCATTATCTACAAAAGTAGGATGATTAGACCCCTGTACAGCAAGGGTATCACATCTTTCATTCTGAGGATGTCCATTATGACCTTTTACCCAATGGAAAGTAATCTGGTGTCTTTCCTGCTGAACCAAAAGACGCTGCCATAATTCTTTGTTTTTAACAGGTTTTTTATTACTTGTTTTCCAATCGTTTGCAACCCAGTTTTTAATCCATTTGGTAATGCCATCTAAAACATATTTGGAATCACTTGTTACAGTAACTTCGCAAGGCTGATTTAATTCTTCCAGTCCAAGAATGACTGCAAGCAGTTCCATTCTATTGTTGGTAGTATTTTTATATCCTCTTACGATTTCTTTACTTGCGGTTTTTCCTGCTGCCGATTTACATATAATAATTGCCGCACATCCTCCCGGACCGGGATTTCCCTTACATGCACCGTCTGTGTATAAATTAACTTTGAACATTATTTCTCCTTTCCCATTTCAAACTAAGAACAAAAACTCTGCAAACCTTTATATAATTTTTTATATTCATTTCCTTTGGACAAATAACCCTGGGTTTTTCTTACTGCTTTGCCTGCCTTTCTTTTGAATATTCTTTTGTCAGAAATCTTAGGAAAAGCATCTGTATAATAACAAAAGAACTTACTGTTTTCATCTGTATTTGTTATTTTCAATACACAATAATCATTGGTATTTTTATGGGCATTTTCTACTTTATCACGATATCTTCGGGCTAACTTAATTTGATGCAACTTGTTCATTTTTCTTCTTCTGCGTTTCCTTGCCTTTGCTCTCCCATTCGCATAAGTTTTTTCATACTTTGCGAGGTTCCAATCCGTGTCATAATTTGCTTCATTTCTTTCGTAGTCAGTATTCATACATTATGTCCTTTCTTTTTAGCATTTTTGTATAAAAGTGGCTCCTTGCTTTCTTTTATAAAATTAATATGACAGATTTTTTATTTACAAGTTATTAATGAATAACTATATACTGTTTTCCAAAAAGAAAACCCTGGAACATTCCAGGGTCTTTTTCCGCAATATAATTTTTCATACTGCAAAGTCATATGCTTCGCAGGTTATTTTCTGGAAATCTTATTTTTCCAGAAGTAAATTTTTCGTTGATTCTGTTACCTGAGCAGTGAAATATTGGAATTATTTCAGTAGTTTGCTAAATTCCTCTTCGCTGATATGAAGAAGTTTTGCAGCTACTGATATGGATAGTTCGCCAGTATGGACCAAATTTATCAATTCAGTCTTCTGCTGATTAAGAATTTCAGTCTTGCCTTGATTCTTGCCAATCTCGATGCCCTGGGCCTTACCAATTTCAATACCCTCAGCTTTACCCTCAGCTTTACAAATCTCACCATATTTATTCTGGTCAAACTCTGTCAGAACCATATCTTTCACCTCTCTGCGATGTTTAGAAAGTACGCTTGCAAGAATATTCTTTTCAATACACTCATCAATGGCTCTGTCTATGGCATCTCTGAGTGGCATTTCAGCGCTATATTTCTTAACGCTGTCAATGAAACAGGAATATTCATACAGGTCTCTGCATTTACTCTTAATTCCTTCATTAAATCCCCGGTTGATATTTAAGACCTTAGCAGTCCATTCGTAACCTTCGACTTTATCAGGAACTTCAAAGGCATCCGATAACTTTAAGTATGCCACTTCTGTCTTCATGCCTGATGCCGGTCCGTTATACAATACAATGTATTGCGGAACGGGTATCTTAATCAGCCTGCTGCCGTAGATGTTTTCAGAGTCTCCAAGCAGCTGGCGATAAGAGTCAGCGGCATAAAAGAAGCCTCTCAGTGGCATGTTCGGGTTAAAGGAACTCTGGTGTTCGATGAAGCATAAAAACTTATCATCTACCAGAAATG